>VTLG01000190.1_pt1 | contig 18940 bp, 26 predicted proteins | sample 4694571 | NCBI WGS metagenome assembly VTLG01 (sample SAMN12604809, study PRJNA352737) | marine metagenome | biome: ENVO:00000447; feature: ENVO:00000209|ENVO:00000569|ENVO:01000036; material: ENVO:00002151; isolation source: viral sequences binned using virsorter ...
TGAAAAACTTCAGAGTTCAAATTCGATATAATGGTTATTATGCTGACTTTAATGTTAATGCTAATGACAATCCTCAAGATATCGAGAATTCTATCCTTGACAAGCTGGGAAAAAATGAGGTAAAGTTTGAATCTGATGGATTTACCAATAAAAAAGGTAAATGGATAACCTATGAGGAGGTTATAAATGATCCAAGACCTGTACAAACAGAAAAAGTCCTTGGAATTGAGTTGGGAGCAAGAGTATAACGAATCCGGTAAATATACTCTTAATATGGTTGAAATTGATGAAAAAATTAAAGGTATCATCACTCAGATCAAATTAGAAGAAGCTCGCCAAGAAGATCTCAGAAATAAGATTGCTGATTCAAGGTCTGAAGTTTCGATAGCTACTTAGTAAAAAGCTACATTCTGGAAATTAATCCAAGCACATAATCTCTTGCGCTCTATTCAAAAAAGGGCTATAAAAATCTTACTATACATTTTTAACAAACCTTAAATGTAGACGCGTATAGTCGACATGCCCCTAGGGACTACATTTAAATATTCTAGGAGGAATATTATGGCTAAATCAACTTTTTCAGGTCCAGTAAGATCTGAAGATACATTTAAGACAGTCAGTAAAGCGGCATCTACTGGAACGATTACTGAAGTCATCACTTTAGGTGATGGCCCTGTCACACTAGGAGATGAAGATACAACTCTTACTAATGCTACACATAGTGGAAGACTAATTGTAGTTCCAGCGATCACAGCAAATAGAACGATCACGTTACCATCACCAGTTGCTGGTGCACACTTTAAATTTATTTATGGTGGCGCTGCAGAAGAAGCACAAAACATTATCTTTGATACAGGCGCTGATGCTAACTACTTCATTGGTGGTGTTGTTCATGCAGATTCAAATGCTGATAACGTAACTATCTATTCTGATGGAAACTCTAACTCAAAATTAACTCTTACAGACTTCGGTGGTATGGAGATTAATATTTTAGCTAAAGACAGTACTAACTGGCTAATCTGGGGTTACACAGAAGGTGCAGATGCACCTGCTTTCGCAGACAATTAATAAATAACTTAAATTAGAGCGGGGCTTCGGCCCCGTTCTCTAACAGGAGGAAAAATGGCAGACGCAGTAACAAGTCAAACAATAGTAGACACAGACAAAAGAGCTATTATCAAATTAACAAATCTATCAGATGGTTCAGGTGAATCATCAGTACAAAAGGTTGATGTTTCAGGTTTAAATGCTAACGCAAAAGGTGAAACCTGTTCAAGAGTAACAATTGATCAAATTTGGTATGATGTTGGTGGAATGAGAGTAGATCTAGAATGGGCCGCTACAACAAACGTTAAAGCATTAATGCTCGGCGGAAGTGCTGCAGCAGGAAATGATCATGGTCATATGGATTTTAGATCATTTGGTGGCGTTAAGAATACTGAAGCATCAGGAGTTGATGGAGACATCGATTTAACGACTAGTGGACATACTAATTTAGATCATTACACGATTGTTTTAGAGCTAAGAAAATCGTATTAAGGAGAGTAACGCATGGCGAATACTACTTCTGGTACAGTCACTTTTGACAAAACATTTGCTGTTGATGATACAATAGCAGAAGCTTATGAACGAATTGGTTTACAAGCTACTTCAGGCTATCAATTAAAAACAGCTAGACGTTCTTTAAATATCTTATTTCAAGAATGGGGCAATAGAGGTTTGCACTACTGGGAAGTAGGCGACACTAATATTGATCTCGTTGAAGGTCAAGCTGAATACACTTTCTATAGAGCATCAGGAGATGGAACTTCTTCTACTACAAACGGTGGAACAAGTGGATCTTCTACTTATGGTGTAGCTGATATTTTAGAAGCAACTTATAGAACTGGAAGAACTGAAACTACTCAAGCGGATTCTGCTTTAACAAAAACAGATAGAGCAACTTATTCTGGGTTAGCTAATAAATTATCTAAGGGAACTCCTTCTAGATATTTTGTTCAAAGATTTATCGACAAAACAACAGTGACTGTTTATCCAACACCTGATTCAACAGCAGCATCCAAAGACATGCACATTTATTTTGTAAAAAGAATTCAAGATGCTGATGCAACTTATACCGATGCAACCGATGTTCCATACAGATTTGTTCCTTGTATGTGTTCAGGATTAGCATTTTATTTAGCACAAAAATTTGCACCACAAAGAGTGCAAGAATTAAAATTATTATATGAAGACGAGTTAGCAAGAGCTTTGTCAGAAGATGGATCTTCTACAAGTACTCACATAACTCCGAAAACTTATTATCCGAGTACTTAACTATGCCATTTGCAAGAGGAAAATACGCTAAAGCAATATCAGACCGATCAGGTATGGAATTTCCATATTCTGAAATGGTTAGAGAGTGGAATGGTATGCTTGTTCATAGATCTGAATTTGAAGCTAAACACCCTCAGTTAGAAACAAGACATTACTCAGGAGATGGACATGGTTTGGCAGATGCAAGACCTGCAAGAGAAGAAAATGAAGTGGCTAGAATGTTAGATCCAAATCCTTTTGAAACAATTGCAGCTAGTTCTGGAATTATAAATGTTTATGAAAAAAGTCATGGTAGAGATACTAGTGATACAGTAAGATTTAGAGGTCCAATTTGGACAAGTTCAGATTCAGATGCTTATCAAAATCCAACAGACTTTGATGGTATTAGTGGATCTAATATTGCAAAAGCTGCTGGCTACTCGATTACGGTTGGGAAACGAGATTCCGCTGGAGCCATTACAAATACGGATGATTACTATCACTTTACTGTAGACACTAACACTGCTACAAGTGGAGGAGTATCAGGAGGAGGCAACAGTTGTTCGGCTGGTCCAGCAACATTAACGGATTAAGATGGCAGGATTTACTTATTCAACACTCACAACAGCAATTCAGAATTATACTGAAGTAGGAACTTCTGTATTATCAAGCACTATTACAGACCAATTTATTGATAATTCAGAACTTAGAATACAAAGAGAAATTCCTATTGATGCAGATCGAAGAGAAGTGATAGGTAATTTAGTTGCTTCTAATGATAGTGTTCACGCTCCTGCTGGAACTTTATTTGTCAGAGGATTACAAGTTTATACTTCAACGACGGCTGCAACAGGTGCTAATAGTTGGTTGGAGAAAAAGGATATTAGCTATTTAAGAGAGTATGATGCAGCTGAAACAACGACTGGAACACCTAAATATTACGCTATGTCAGGCGGTGGAGCAACGGGAGCTGGAGCAACGACTTCAGGAAAAATTACTCTTGTACCTACTCCTTCGTCAGGTTTTATGTATAAATTACATTATAATGCGAGACCTTTAGGATTGAGTTCAGCAAATACGACAACTTTTTTAAGTTTAAATTTTGGCAATGGACTTTTATATGCATGCTTGGTAGAAGCATTTAGCTATTTAAAAGGCCCAATGGATATGCTACAACTGTACGAAAAGAAGTATCAAACTGAAGTACAGAAGTTTGGTGCGGAACAATTAGGTCGAAGAAAACGTGACGATTATACGGATAATGAACCTCGTATACCCGTTCCGGCTCAGACACCGTAATAAGGAGAAAATATGGCAACAGAAAAACAAGATAAAGCTTTTCAGAAATGGGTACTAACTAAAGCCGCTCAAAAAGCTGCTAAGGAACTTTCTAATGTAGAAGCTAAACCCCATTCAACAGAAGAAGGAAGAATGAGTTCAGCTTTTTCTAAAGCAAAGCGTTTTACAGAAAAAATGGGCTTCCAAGGCGGAGGAAGAGCTTTACGTGGATATGGTAAAGCATACATGAAGGGTGGAAAAGTTAAATAATGGCAACACTAACAGTCAAAGTAATAGAAGAAATAACACTAAACAATAACAGTTATAATAGTGAGCGATCACTAGATATTTCTAGCGTTGATGAAATTGTTAAAAGAATCGTTACGATTTCAACAACAGAAACTGGACTGTTAGGGTTTGCTACAGCTTCTTCAACCGATTTATCAAAAAGTTATCTAGCAGGTCAGTTTGACGAAGATGATGTTAGATACATTAGAATTACAAATTTAGATTCAAGCAACCACCTTACATTAACTTTTAGAGATGAAGACAGTACAGAGTTTGCAATCAAAGTCGATGCAGGTCACTCGTTCATTTATCCAGGTGATAATAGTGGTGGCGTTATCGATACGATGCATGCAGGAGGATCTGCATTGACGGTATCTTTAAATGATTTGGTTGATATTACAGCAACCGCAGATACATCTTCTGTTGACGTAGAGGTATTTGTAGGAAGCGCTTAGGATAAAATATGGCATCAAGTTATACAGGTCTTGGTACAGAGTTGATGACAACCGGCGAAAATGCCGGAACATGGGGTACAACTACCAATACCAATTTACAAATTATAGAACAAATTTCTGGTGGTTATACTGCACAGTCCATAGCGGGCGGTGTTCAAACAACAACGTTGTCCGTTTCTGATGGATCAACAGGTGCTGTTCTTGGACATAGAATTATAGAATTTACTGGAACGATTACTGGAAACCAAACAGTAACTATTCCTTTGGATGTTCAGCAGTTATACATTCTTAAAAACGGTACGTCAGGTGCGTATACCGTTAATTTTAAATATGTTTCTGGATCAGGAAATAGTGTTACGTTTGCAGCAACGGATAAAGGAACTAAAATTGTTTATGCCGCTGCAGACCACGCTACTAATCCAAATCTAGTTGATTCAGGTATTTCATCTACTGGAGCACATGATTTAGATGGTAATGAATTTATTTTAGATGCTGATGCCGATACAAGCATTACAGCGGATACCGATGATCAAATAGACATTAGAATTTCTGGAGCTGATGATTTTCAATTTACAGCCAATACTTTTACAGCACAAGCTGGCAGCACGATTGCTGCACAAGCCTTAACGGCGACTACGGTTACAGCGAGTGGTATCGTAAAAACAGATGATACGACTGAAGCAACTTCGACAACGGATGGTTCCTTACAAACGGATGGTGGATTATCTATAGCTAAAGATGCGGTATTTGGTGATGATGTTAAATTATTAAGTGATTCTGCTGTATTAAGTTTTGGTGCAGATTCAGATACAACTTTAACTCACACAGATGGCACAGGATTAACTTTAAACTCAACAAATAAATTAACATTCCAAGATACAGGTACATATGTAGGTTCAAATGCTGACGGAGATTTAGATGTAGTTTCTGACGGTACAGCCGTTGATTCTATCAATTTAGAATCTGCTGGAGGAATTACTTTAGATGCAGGTACAGCTGGAAGTGGTATCGTCTACGAAGATGATGGCACGGAGATGGCTCGTATTCATAACTCATCTAGTGATGTAATTTTTGAATCAAAGGTTTCTAATAAAGATATAATTTTCAAAGTTAACGATGGTGGATCAGCAACTGAAGTTGCAAGATTTGATGGTGATGTTTCAGCATTCTTACTAGCATCTGGTAAGAAATTAATGATTGGTGCTGCAGAGGAATATCTTTCAGGAGATGGTACAGACATTTCTTTCACAGTTGGTTCAGGTGGAGACATAAACATTGGCTCTGATATTGGAGTGACTTTTGGTGATGATGGGGAAAAAATTGAAGGAGATGGAACAGATTTAACAATTCTTTCTAGTGGAGTTTTAAATATTGCAGCAGGTGGAACAACAAATCAAATTAAAATTCAAGATGGTGCAGTTTTACCAATTACAGATGATGATATAGATTTAGGAAGTTCTTCTTACCAATTTAAAGATGCTTATTTTGATGGAACTTTAGAAGCAGATGCAATCACGGTTGGTGGTACATCAGTTTTAACAGGCGGTGCGGTAACAGCAGTTACCTCTATGTATAATACAAGCTTGGCATTGGGGTATGGCTCTTCTCATGCTAATATAGATTTTAGTACAGATAACAGCATCATTTTTGATATTGATGGAACTCAACAAATCACATTAGCTGACGGAGTTTTAAAACCTGTAACAGATGATGATATTGATCTTGGTACTAATTCTTTAGAATTCAAAGATGCCTATTTTGATGGCACAGTTACAACTGATGCATTAACAGTTTCTAGCACAACGAATTTAGATGGAGCAATTCAAGTCGATAATACAATAACGGTTGGTGTTGATGATACTGGCTATGATGTAAAATTCTTTGGAGATACAGCAAGTGCTTACATGCTATGGGATACATCAACTGATGATCTTGTATTAGCAGGTGCAGCAGGAATAGACCTCGCCGGGGATATTGATGTTGACGGCACAGCTAATTTAGATGCTGTTGATATAGATGGCGCTGTACAAATAGATGGTGCAGTCACTGTTGGTGTTGATGACACTGGAGTAGATGTTAAATTCTTTGGTGCTACATCTGGAAGTTTCTTATTATGGGATCAATCAGATGATGCATTAGAACTAACAGATTCCTCTCCAATTAAAATTGGTGATGCTGCTGATATGCAGATATATCACGATGGAACAAATTCATATATTACTAACGGAACAGGTGCTTTAAAAGTTGCAACTGAATCATCAGGTATTGCAGTTACAATAGGACACACGACTTCAGAAACAACAATAGCAGATAATGCAACAGTAACTGGAAATTTAAGTGTTGGTGGAAACTTTGATGTTACTGGTACAATAGATTTTAGTGACTCAGCAATTACAAATGCTGGGGATATGCAATTAGATTCAATAACTGGAGATGGTGATACTGATACAGCAATTACTTTTTCTGGTTCAAATGTTATTACAGTTAAGGCAAATAATGAAAATCAATTTACTTTTAATGATGGTTCAATATTACCAGTTACAGATAATAATATAGATTTAGGTTCTAGTTCATATGAATTTAAAGATGGATATTTTGATGGTACATTATATTGTGATACATTAAATTTAGCAGGAACTGATCATACATCAATTGAGGACCCGACTGCCCTTGCAATTGCCCTCGGGTAGTATATAAAGGAATTTTAGGAGGAAAAATATGGCCAATACGTTCAAAGTCGTGACTTTCGCAGCAGAGCCCGCAAGTGCTGGCACCGCATACACCATGTATACGGTAGCAGGCTCAACAACTACGGTTGTACTCGGTTTAATTCTTACTAACATTCATACAACTGCAGTAACTGTAGAAGTAGAGCTTGTTAGTGATACAGGAAGTAGAGGTGGAGCTAACAATGTTACCAATGGTACATCCTTTTTAGCGAAGGATGTAAATATCCCGGCGGGAACTTCACTTGAATTATTATCGGGCGGTAAAGTCGTTATGGAAACAACTGATGTTTTAAAAATAGATTGTTCCGTTGCGGATAAAGTTTCAGGAACACTGTCTATAATGGAGATAACGTAAGATGTATATCGGAAAAGAGCCTGGAGAACATTTTACCTCCTTTCAAACAGAAACTTTTTCTGTATCAGCTACTACATCGTATACTCTTTCATATGCTGTGGCCAACGAGAACGAACTTGCTTTATTTGTTAATAACGTAAGACAGCAACCAGGATCTGGAAAAGCGTATACTGCATCAGGGACTGCATTAACATTAAGTGCGGCAACTGCATCGACGGATACGATGTACGCAATTTATTTAGGAAGAGCATTACAAACTATAACCCCTGCGACTAATAGTATTACATCAGCAATGTTAGCATCAAGCGCTGCAACAACAATGACTGCAGGTGCAGGAATAACAGGTGGTTCGGGTACCGTGTACAAATCAGAAGTTGTTAAATTAGGAGATATTATACATACTAATATTATTATAGATCTTACAGGATTAAATTCTAGCGCTGCAGGAGACATTATTGGAAAACAAGCAACAGCTAATTGTCACCTTGGTCAAATTACAGCGGCAGTTAATGGTACAATTTTATTTGGAGAAATTAATTGTTTGGAAACTCCAGCAGGTGGAGAGCCAGACATAGATGTTTACACAGCAACAGTTGCAACTGGAACTGAGGATGTTGCAATTTCTGGTTTAACAGAAACAGCAGTATTAAACACAGGAGCAGATTGGACTTTAACAAAAGATCCAATGGCTTTCACAACAGTTCCTCCAGCCGATGGATATTTGTATTTAGTTGGATCAGGAGGCGGAACAGATGCAACTTATACTGCAGGAAAATTCCTGATTAGTTTATGGGGATATTAACCCATGGCTTTAAGTAAAGTTGATTATAACAGTTTAGATGTTACGGCTGTAGCAAGTAAGGCAGTAGGATGGGATTCAGATCCAGATGCACTTGCAACGTCTACTCTTGGTGGTGCTTGGACTTTACTTTCTACACAAACAGCTTCATCAAGTGCAACATTAAGTTTTACATCAGGGTTGGATAGTACCTATGATGCTTATTGTTTTAGGTTTTATAATATGCACCCAGCTACTGATTCAGCACATTTCTCATTTAACGCTTCTGCTGATTCAGGATCAAATTATAATGTAACAAAAACAACAACAGCTTTTTATGCTTATAATCAAGAAGATGATGGAGATGCGGCTCTATCTTATTTAACAGGATTAGATTTAGCTCAAAGCACTGCGATTCAAAAAATATCAGGAACAATAGGTAATGCAAATGATGAAGCTGCATCAGGATATTTATATTTATTCAAGCCATCATCAACGACATTTGTAAAGCATTTTTTATCACGATCTCAAACTCATGGCAGCAATGATTCAAATGCCGATATGTATTGGTCAGGTTATTTAAATACAACTGATGCTGTAGATGCGATTCAGTTTTCCATGCACTCAGGAAATATAGACGCAGGAGTAATAAAATTATATGGCATTAACTAAATATACATGGAATAGTTTTAATGTAACACCTGTTGCAAGTAAGGTAATGGGGTGGAATTCAGATGCAGATGGCCTTACAACTATGTCTTCTGGAGCCTGGACTTTAATCAAGACATTAACTGCTAGCTCTAGTGCTACTTTATCTTTTGTTGATGGAAGTTCAGATGTTGTTTTGGATAATACTTATTCAGTTTATTTATTTCATTTTATTAACATTCATCCACAAACAGATAATAAATCACTCCAATTTAATTTTTCAATAGATAGCGGAAGTAATTATAACGTAGAAAAAAATTCTTCTTTTTGGGAAGCATCACACGATGAAAGTGATGCAGGTACTGCTTTACAATATAATGCTGGAAATGATTTAGCACTTGCAACAGGATTTCAATCTATGGGTTTTGTTGATAATGATAATGACAGCAGTAAGTCAGGCTATTTATATTTATTTGAACCCAGCAGTACAACTTTTGTGAAGCATTTTATAAATCAGCAAAGTTTTGTAGGTAATACTTCAGTTGCTTATCAAACGTTCGTTTCTGGTTATGCAAATACCACTTCCGCTGTTGATGCAGTACAATTTAAAATAAATAGTGGAAACATAGACGCAGGAACAATTAAACTTTACGGATTGGAAAAATAATGGCTTTAAATAAACTAAATTATAATAGTCTGAATGCAACTCCGACAGCAAGCACTGCACTTAGTTTTAACTCAGGTGCAGATGGACTCGAGGCGTCTGGTACAGGCGGAAATTGGACTAAGATTAAATCATTAGCGGCTTCTTCATCTTCAACTGTATCTTTTGTTGATGGATCAAGTTCAGTGGTGTTTGATAACACTTATAAAGAATATATGTTTATGTTTATTAATATACATCCGTCAGCAAGTGCTAAATTTTCATTTAATCTGAGCATAGATAGTGGTTCTAATTACAATGTAGCAAAAACAAGCTCTGTATTTAGAGCTTATCATCAACATACTGGTGGATCATCTGGACTAGGTATTCAAACTGGATTAGATTTAGCACAAGGAACTGGTATTCAGAATCTAGGAGAAGCCATAGGAACAAGTGCTGATGATAGTTTATCAGGCTATTTACATTTTTTTGAACCAAGCTCAACTACCTATACAAAACATTTTACAGCAGTTGTGTCACACGAAAGTGGTAATTACTCATGGAATGCGTATTGTGGTGGTTACGCAAACACAACATCGGCAGTTGATGCTGTTCAGTTTTCTATGCATTCAGGAAACATAGACTCAGGAACAATAACCTTGTATGGATTAACGTAGTATGATAAAAAATAAAAAAGGAGTAAATTAACATGAGTTATATTGGGCGAAAACCTGTTGTAGGAAATTTTCAGGTCTGTGATGCTTTAACTGCAACCACAACGGCCGACTACACTCTTCAAGTGGGAGGAACAAATGTGACGCCCGAATCGGCGAACCATATGTTGGTTTCACTTAATGGAATTTTACAGGCTCCTGTAACATCTTTTACTGTGTCGGGGGCCACTTTATCGTTCGCTTCGTCGCTGACCTCAAACGATTCGATCGACTTCGTGATATTATTGGGCGATGTGCTCGATATCGGGACGCCTTCGGATGGGACCGTTACGGAACCTAAACTTGCTGCAAATACAGGTGGCATCGTTGATTGGCAGGCGGTAATTACATCAAATACTACAATGGTTGCTGGTCGAGGATATTTTGTAAATACAAGTTCTGGCGCGATTACAATGACACTTCCTGCTTCAGCTGTAAGAGGCGATGAAGTTTGGATTATAGATTATGGTGCAACATTTGATACTAATAATTGTACCATTGGAAGAAATTCACATAAGATACAGGGAGCGTCGGCTAATTTAACTGTTGCAACTGAACGCGCTGGTTTCACCTTAGTCTATGTAGATTCTACACAAGGCTGGTTATTGAGAGATAAATAAAATGGCTGACTATAACGATATTCGCTATAATGTTGGCTATACGAAGGCAGGGAATTTAGTTTTCATTAAGAAATTAACTGCTAGTTCTAGTAGTACGTTATCTTTTGTCGATGGAACTTCTGATGTGGTTCTTGATGGTACTTACGACGAGTATCTATTTGTTTTTAATAATATTCATCCAGCAACTGATAATACACATATTACATTTAATTTATCTATTGATAGTGGCAGTAATTACAATGTTACAAAAACTACTTCTAACTTTGCGGCATATGCTAATGAAGGAGATAGTAATACAAGTTTAGGTTATGAAAGTGGTCACGATTTAGCACAAAGTACAGGAGTTCAGAATTTATTAAATGAAATAGGTAATGATAACGACCAATCAACATCAGGCTATTTATATTTATTTAATCCATCAGATACAACTTTCGTGAAGCATTTTTTATGTACAACAATAGGTGTTTCGCACCATGATTATCAAAGAACTATGTATGTTGCAGGATATGGAAATACTACATCAGCGGTTGACGCAGTTCAATTTTCAATGTCATCAGGAAACATAGACGCAGGAACCATTTCTTTATACGGACTAGGAAGCTAATTATGGCAAATTACGTAGACATTAAATATAATTTTACAATTGGATCTGGAGCTACAACGGGAGCTATGGTTTTAATTAAATCTATAACTGCATCTTCAAGTTCAACTGTCAGTTTTGTTGATGGAAGTTCAGATGTTGTTTTGGATAATACCTATCCGCTTTATAAATTTGAATTTATTAATCTTCACCCATCACACGATAATTTGGATTTACAATTTAATGGTTCTGCGGATACAGGTAGTAACTACAATGTAACAAAAACTACTTCTTTTTTTAGAACAGAACACGATGAAGGTGACACTGGTACCGAACTTGCATATAAAACTGGAAGAGATGTAGCACAAGGTACTGGTTTTGCAACCCTTATTGGTGGACCTGGCAATGATAATGATCAAGCAACTTCAGGCTATTTATATTTATTTAATCCATCATCCACTACTTATGTAAAACATTTTCTAGCAAGTGTTAATACAAGCACAGATGATAATAAAAGCAGATGTAGTTTTGTAGCTGGTTACTTTAATACTACGTCAGCTGTTGATGCAATACAGTTTAAAAATGCTAGTAATAATATAGACGCAGGAAAAATTAAACTTTACGGAATTAAGGATAGTTAATGGCAACTTACGCAAGTATAAAATATGATATGACCCTTTCCTCTAGTACAGTCGGAGGAGGAAGTCTGACACATATCTCTACACAAACGGCTTCATCAAGTGCAACATTAAGTTTTACATCAGGAATAGATAGCACTTATGATGCTTATTGTTTTAAATTTATAAACTTACACCCAGCAACTGATGACGTAAAATTAGTTTTTCAAGGTTCTACTGATGGTGGATCTAACTATAATGTAACTATGACTAATACTTATTTTATAGCTACGCACGATGAAGCTAATACTGTAGCAACACTTGCATATGCAAGTGATGATGACCAAGCACAAGGAACATCATTTCAAAGACTAAATGAAAGCACTGGTGCTGATAATGATCAAAGTGTTTGTGCTGAATTTCTTTTATATGCTCCATCAGATACAACTTTCGTAAAACATTTTATGTCAAGATCAACATCTCAATTTGATAGAGTAACAGATACTTATTGTGCTGGATATTTTAACACAACATCAGCTATAAATGCTATGCAGTTTAAATTCAATTCAGGAAATATAGACGCAGGATCAATTAAATTATATGGAGTATCGTAATGGCACTTAAATTAGCAAACAATCAATCTATGTCAGAAATTACGTCTCTCCCATCGTCAATTTCTTCTGGGGCTTGGACTTTAATTTCCACAACAACGGCGTCATCAAGTGCAACAGTCAGCATCACGTCAGGAATAGATGATACTTATAGTGTTTATTGTTTTAGATATTATAATATTCATCCAGCAACTGATGGTGCAGAATTTCAATTTAATGGTAGTATTGATGGTGGAAGCAATTACAATGTGACCAAAACCACGACTTCGTTTTTTGCTTTTCAGTATGAAGATGACACCTCAACTAGTCTTGGATATTCAGCAGCCAATGATTTAGCACAAAGCACAGCATTTCAAAACCTTGCTGATGATGTAGGTAATGATAACGATCAATCGGCATCAGGATTTATGTTCCTTTATGAGCCATCATCTACAACTTTTGTAAAACATTTTCTTAATACTGGAATTCATAGTATGGACGATAATAGAGTAAATAATAGACGACAAGCGGGATATTTTAATACAACATCAGCTATTGATGCTGTGCAGTTTAAATTTTCTTCAGGAAATACAGATGCAGGAGTAGTGAAATTATATGGCATTAGTTAAATATAACAATCAATCCATAGCAAGTATTACTGAAACAGGAATGACATCTGGTGCTATGACTTTGATTAAATCTCAAACCGCATCTTCAAGTGGTACAATAAGCTTTATTCATGGAACTTCAGATGTAGTTTTGGATAGCACATATCCAATTTATGTATTTGAATGGATTAATATGCACCCAGCTAGTGATGATCAATCCTTTTTATTTCAAGGGACAACAGATGGTTCTAATTTTAATATAAACGTTACAAATACTTCTTTTACAGCTAATCATAATGAAGCCGATGATGGCACTCAACTTGCATATAATGCAGCTTATGATAGTGATAATGATACTTCTTTTATGGTTGGGGGTGCAAATGTAGGAAATGATAACGATCAAGGAGTATGTGGTTATTTATATTTATTTAATCCATCTTCTACAACTTTTGTAAAACATTACATATCACGTAATCATTCTTATGGTGCTACTAATTATGCGAGATCATTTTTTGTGTCAGGTTATTTTGATACCACATCTGCTGTGACAGGAATGCAGTTTAAATTTGCATCATCTAACATGGATACAGGAACAATTAAACTTTATGGATTAAAGGATAGTTAATGGCTCTTTTAAATAGACAACTTATAAAATTAAATAATAGAGGAGTAAGATCAGTAAGTGATTTTGGTGGAACAACATCTTTGGGTAGTTGGAGTTTTATTAAAAAATTAACTGCTAGTTCTAGTGGCACGTTATCTTTTGTTGATGGAAGTTCTGATGTTGATTTGGACAATTCCTACAAGGAATATATATTCTTTTTTCACGACATACACCCCTCTGCTACTGGTGCTGGAACAAATTTTTCGTTCAATGGCAGCATAGACACGGGATCAAATTACAATGCTACAAAAACAACGACATTATTTAGAACTTATAATTATGAAGCTGGTGGCACTACGACATTAGGATTTGATGATACACCTGCTCTTGCGCAAGATACTGGTTTTCAAACTTTAACAACAAATAATACTAACCCAGCCGATGGAAGTAATGTAGGTATCTTGCATCTTTATGATCCATCTAGCACAACGTATGTAAAACATTTTACTTGCGTAACATGTCAAAATACTTTTAATGGCGAAAATTGTATGAGCAATTATGTTGCAGGTTATTTCAATACAACATCCGCCGTTGATGCTGTTCAATTTAAATATGCTTCGGGTAATATAGATGCAGGAACAATATCCTTGTATGGATTAAGTTAATATGGTAGAGAATAACAAAGGAGAAAAATATGCCTAGATATCACAATATAAACGGTGTAAAAGTTCAGTTTACAGCTGAAGAAGAGACAGCTCGAGATGCTGAAGAAAAAGCATGGAGTGATGCAGCTCCTGCTAGAGCTTTAGCTGAACTTAGAGCTAAAAGAAACAGGCTCTTAGCTGAAACAGATTTTTATGCATTATCTGATGTAACTCTTTCTGATGATATGAAAACATATCGTAAGGATCTCAGAGATTTACCAGCAGGTAAAGACACCGTTGATAAATGTAATAACGCGACATGGCCTACTAAACCATAAGGCATAGAAATACAGCTATGCTTCAGAAATTAAACTTCGCACCTGGTTTTAATAAACAAGTCACAGCGACTGGCGGAGAAATGCAGTGGGTGAGTGGAGATTATGTGCGTTTTCGTTATGGGTCTCCCGAGAAAATAGGAGGTTGGTCTCAATTAGGAGACATTACCTTAACGGGAAGAACAGTGGCGATGCACCAGTTTGTTAATGCCAGTGGTATTAAATACTCAGCCTTGGGTACAAACAGAATTTTATACGTCTATTCTGGAGGTGCGTTTTATGATATAACACCTCTTAAGAGTACAACAACTTTAACCAATGCCTTTACAACAACCAATGCATCAACAACTGTCACGATCACGTTTGCAAGTGCTCATGGAATGTCTGCTGGGGATATTATTCTTTTGGATAATTTTACTGCTATCACCGATTCTAATTTTAGCTCTGGTGATTTTGACGATAAGAATTATATGGTTACCTCCGTTCCAACCACAACAACGATTACGATCACGATGGGATCAGCGGAAAGCGGATCAGGAGCAACCACATCTGGTGGAATCAGAGTAAAACATTACTATTCAATTGGACCTTCTGTTGAGGAATCAGCAGCCGGTTGGGGACTAGGACTTTGGAGTGGTGTTAAATTAGGAGTTGGAGAATCAACTTTGGATGGTGCTCTAACTGATGCATCAACAAGTATTGTACTTGACGACTCAGCTTCCTTTCCTGCTACAGGTACCGTGGTCATCGATGACGAGCGTATTGCTTACACATCCAATACTTCAGGTACAGAAACTTTAGGAGGATTAACCAGAGGATCAGACAACACCACAGCAGCAGCACACTCAGACGGAGCAACCGTTAAGAATGCATCCGACTATACGAAATGGGGTGCATCACAAACAGGAGACATAGTAACGGCGCCTGGTTTATGGACTTTAGATAATTATGGAAATAAATTAATTGTAACGATTACAGATGGTGCAACTTTTGAATGGGACTCCGATGCAACTGGAGCTACATCTACAAGAGCAACGATTGTTGCCAATGCTCCAACAGCAGCCATACAAACTTTAGTATCAACACCCGATCGTCACTTAGTATTCTTCGGAACTGAAACAACAATTGGAACTACATCCACACAAGATTACATGTACATTAGATGGTCAGATCAAGAGAGTATTGATGCATCAACTTCATACACACCTTCATCAACTAATACGGCCGGTACACAAAGACTGGCTGACGGATCACGGATCGTGTCAGCGATTAGAGGTCGTGATTCAATTTATATTTGGACCGATACATCTATGTTCGTTATGAAATTTGTAGGTGCACCTTTTACTTTCTCCTTTCAACAAGTTGGAACGAACTGCGGATTGATTGGTAAGAACGCTTGTGTAGAAGTGGATGGATCTGCATACTGGATGTCTGAAAATGGTTTCTTTAGATATACTGGTAAACTAGAATCTTTACCATGTTTGGTTGAAGATTATGTTTATGATGATATTAATACAGTTCCTAAAAACCACATCTTTGCAGGATTAAACAATTTGTTTGGTGAAGTGACTTGGTTTTATCCTGGTAGTGGTGCAGCATCAAATAATAGATCAGTGACTTATAACTATATGGATTCAACAGGTGAAAGACCGATATGGACAACAAGCTCTTTAGCAAGATCCACATGGGCAGACTCTGCAATTTTTGGAAAACCTCATGCAACGGAATATGATTCATCAGCAACGAGTGACGCAACCGTTGGCAATACGGATGGTGTTACAACATACTATGAACACGAAACAGGGACCAATCAAATTAAAGCAGGGGCAACCACTGCGATTGCAGCAAGCATTCAGTCTGGTGATTTCGATTTAGATCAAAGAGGATTAGCCGGTGATGGAGAATTCATGATGAAAATTAGAAGAGTGATTCCTGATTTCTTACAACAAACAGGAAGTGCAAGAGTCACCTTAAACTTAAAAAATTATCCAACGGACACAGAAGCGAGTTCCTCTTTAGGACCTTTTGAGGTAGATTCGGATACAACAAAAGTAGATACAAGAGCTAGAGCTCGTGCGATCGCTTTAAAAGTTGATAACACGAGTATTACTCAACACTGGAAACTAGGAACCTTCAGATTAGATATTCAACCGGATGGAAGAAGATAATGGCTAAAATTGTACAATCATTAACACAGCCTGGAGAAGAGTACGATCAACAACTTCAACAATCGTTTGTGAGGGATGTGGATGGTGTTATACAGAAACTAAACTCAACATTTCAACAAGATTTAAAAGATGAATTAGAAGCCGTAAACTTCTACCTAGCATAATGGCAAATACATTTGTAAATAAAAAGAAGGATTTAACCAGCACGTCAGCAACGACCCTTTATACGGTCCCAACAGCTACGACGGCTGTGATTAAGTCTATCCTAGTATCAGAAGATTCAGGAAATGCCGACACCATTACTGTAACCATAACAGACACGGATGAGGCTGTTTTTAGCCTTTTTAACGTTAAAGCTATATCAGCTAATGCAACATCAGAATTGCTGTCAGCACCTTTAGTCGCCCAGGAGAGCGAAATAGTTAAGGTTACTGCAGCTACTGCAAATAGGCTACATGTCGTACTTTCAGCCTTAGAAATTAAACCAAGAGAAGTTACAACATAGTCTTGATTTATTAGGCTAAATTAAGTAAAGATATAAATTCAGGTGAAATCCCTGCCTTTAACAAATAACCAATATAACTATGAACGGAACTTATACACAAAGACGTAGAACTCAAATGGCAGGCGGAGGAATTATGACCCAGATTGGTAAACCAGGAGGTTTGGTTGAACCAGGTATAACGAATTATGGGGCATTGGATTTTATAACAAAACCAATTAAAAAGGTTGGAGAGCGACTTCGTAAACTTTTTCCAAATGAGATAGCAAACGTTGCAGCGAAAGCTGCACCTTTTGTTGCGCCCTTTAATCCACTAGCAGCAGGTATTATGCGTGGTGTGGGTCGATATGACAAAAGAGGAGATTTTGGTGATGCATTAAAACAAGGGTTATTGACTTATGGTGGCGGACAAGCAGCAAGATATTTAGGTGGAGCAGGAATGCAAACAGGTATTGATCCTAGAGGTGGAATGGGAGGCGGAATGCTTACTTCTCCTATGGGGACACAATCAGGAATTGGAGCAATGATGAGTGGACCAGCAGAAGGAACTGCTGCTTTTGCTAAACAACAGAGTATTCCATTAACAAAAACTCAAAGGGTATTTGAAAAAGCTATAAACTTTGCAAAAGCACCTTTTAAATCATTAGGTGAAATGGAGAAAGGTAAAGCGATGCTCACTGTCGGTGCAATAGGAACCGGAGTATCCTATGTTATAGACAAACTCGTTGGACCAAAAGATCCAGGTGAAACAATGGAAGAGTATATGACAAGAAGAAAAGGTACAATGTCAGAATATTTAAGATATTATTACAAGAACGTTAATCCATTAGCTTCAGCGGAAGAAGTAGAACAATTCGTAACAACAAATACAAGAGAGTATAGCTCTCAAGGCGGAAGAATTGGATATAAACATGGATCAGGCATAAAAAGTCTAGATGCCGGTGCACCAAGTATTACTTATGAAGGAGATATGAAAATGGCTTCAGCTCCAGATCCAATGGATGCATTAAATGATATGTCTATAGAGGTTTATGGAAAACCTCTTCATCATTTAACACCAGAGCAATATCAAATGTTAATTGATATGGCTAATGAACAAGCTGCAGCACCAGGGGAAAAAAGAACTATGGTAGCAATCGGAGGATTACCAGGAATACCAAGAATGGCTCCTGATGGATTAGAATATGATATGAGCCAACATGGTGGCTTTCAGCCACTAGGCGCTCAAGAAGGTAAAGATGATGTTAAAGCTAATTTAGCAAAAAATGAATTTGTTTTCACAGCGGATGCTGTCAGAGGAGCAGGCGATGGAGATATTGAAACAGGAGCACAAAGAATGTATGATACAATGAAACGATTAGAAGGAAGGGTAGCATAATGGCAATACAAGAACAAAGAATGTTACAGCCAGAATATATCGAGGCACTCGGTAAAACATATGCTGGTGAGTTAACAAGACAAGCAGGAATTCCTGCAATTACAACAGCACA
>VTLG01016731.1_pt1 | contig 18940 bp, 13 predicted proteins | sample 4694571 | NCBI WGS metagenome assembly VTLG01 (sample SAMN12604809, study PRJNA352737) | marine metagenome | biome: ENVO:00000447; feature: ENVO:00000209|ENVO:00000569|ENVO:01000036; material: ENVO:00002151; isolation source: viral sequences binned using virsorter ...
AATATACGAAAAATTTAATAAGTTTCGTAAAATTGAAGAAGAATCAAATATTCTTTCAGAACAAATGAATCCAAGAGAAAAAAGACAATTGGAAGCATCTTTTCGTGCAATAAATACAAATATTGATTATATTAAAAAAGAAGTAAAAATTATTTCTAAATTACTGATGAAACAAGGTATGAGAAAATCAGTAGGAGAAATTCAAGGTTCATTCAAAAGAAAGGTAGTTGAATTTGGTTTAGATGTTAGAAATATTGCAAAACAACATTTAAGTGAAGCATTTCCACCATCAGGTTTGGGAAGTTCAACATATTCTAATCCAGAAGCAATGAAACACTCAATAGACGCTGTAAATAAAGCAGCTAAAGAAGTAGGAAAAGCACAGAATAGAGTCGTTAGTATTTTTACATCAGATATGAAAAAAGGTAAATACGACAGAATAGATTTATCAAGAAGTATTTACAAAGGTAATATTAGAGACACAAGTTTTTCAAAAAGAGCAGTATTGAAATCTTTATTTTATGATTTAAGAGATAGATTTGTCAAATATGGAAGAAGAAAAAAATGATTAAATTACAAGACTTATTAAACGAACAAGAACAATTCAAAGCTAAATCAAAAGAAACTGGTCGTGTTGTTGTTTATAAATCCAAAGAAAATATGGACAAAGCAATCAAAGCTGGAGCTGCAGAACCTTTAGACAAAAAAACTGGTGACAAACCAGAAAAAGTTAAAGGACAAGATATGTTCTCAAAAGACCTTGAAAAAGAAAAACCACAAGATAGTGGAAAAAACTCAGCAAGAGAAGATAGATTACAAGCTAGTAAAATTGTTCGTATGAGTTCACACGGTAATAAAATATTTTTCAATGAAAACCCAGAAAAATATGCAGAACAACTTGAACAAACATTATTAGATATACAAGACCACGCAGATAAAATGAATGATGAGGATATGTCAGATGAATTTTATAGTGAATCAGAAGAACTTGCAATGCAAGTAAGTGATATAGCTAATAGTGGAGAAGATATGTCGTTTGACGATTTTAAACAAGCGAGATTGTTCATCAAGGATTATGAAAACTCTTTAACTAAAAATAAACAATCAAAACCAACCGCTTCAGTTGGATACAGAACTGGTAAAAATAGAATGGGTGGTATGTATGATGGTGTAATTAAATTAGCAGATTTAATAAAAGAAGGAAAAGTTTGGGAAAGAAAGTTTGGTGAACCATTACCTACATTAAATAGTGTAATGGAAAAACACCAACAAAATCAACTAAACGAATCCCCTATATCAGTATTGAAACCAGCACGAGTAGAGAAAAAATCAATTGTATATGGATATATTACATTACAACCATATTATAACCAAATTAAAAAAACTTGGAAAGAATTAAAAACTTTGTTAGATAGAATAGATTATGTTGCAATAGATTTTGATGATAGAAACGAAAGTTTATCCGCGGTAACCAATCTTCCTGGTTGGAAAGACCCTTTTATTAGAGAACCAATGATAAAATCATTTAGAAACTTTACTAAATTTGTTAACAATCCAAAAAATATGAAAGACCCAAAAAGAGTTCAAAACGCAATCAAAAAAAATATTAGACAATCAGCTCTTCCAAAGTGGATACAATTAACAAAACTCTATAAACAATATTTAAAATTCAACAATAAAAAAATATCATCAGTTTTCCCAGAGACAAAAGGTAAAAAGATAGGTGAAAAAAGAATTGGAGATTTTGGTGGGTTTACCTTAACAGAAGATGTCCATAAATTATTTACAAATCAATCAGGATTTACACAAACAAATATGAGAGATGCATTTGAAAGTATGGATTGGTTAATGAAAGGTAGATATAAAAAGATAATAGTTCAGGGGCCAAGAGATTAATGCCTGCTAAATCAAAACAACAACAAAAATTTATGGGTATTGTTAGAGCAATACAAAAAGGTGATGAACCAGCATCTAAATTTTCAAAAGACGCACAAGATGCAGCTGACGATATGAAAAAGAAAGATGTTGAGGATTTCGCATCAACAAAACACAAAGGACTTCCTAAAAAGGTAGAACAATACCTTCGTCAACAAATCAGAAAATCAGTAGAAGAAATAATTAAAGAAGATTGGTTCGATAGATTAAGTAAAGACGAAAAAGAAAAATATATAAAAGCTCACCCTAATAGTAAGAAAGCAAAACAAGCAGCTCACGATAAAGAAAGAGAAAAGATAGCAAAGAAAATAAGAAGTAAAGATTATACTATTGACGGAGACGGAAATATTATTAAAGTCAAAAAATTATCAAAATCAGAAAAAGCAAAAGAAGAAAAAAGAAAAGCTAAACATCTTGCAGCTATCAAAAAAGGTTATTTTCCTGGTGATGATAATTATAATACATTTATGAAAGAGGATTATGTTGAAACTTGTGGTTATACACAAAGTGTTGACGGAAAAAAATTAAAAACACCTGGTGGAACTGGTAAAGAAGATAGAAAATTAAAAGAAGGTTTACCTACAAAAATTAAAGATTTAAAGAAAATTAAAAAAGTAAAACCTGAACCAGATTCACAAAAAGGAACTTTTGATTCAATTGAAACTTTCACCAAACATCACGCAGGTTCAATGGGTGCAGGAGATATGGGTAAAATAGCAGAACCAGACACTTATGATTGGGATGATACTGGACATAAACCTAATCCAGCCGGACACCAAACAAAGAAAAATAAAAAGAAAAAAGGGTGGGAACCAGTAGAAGAATCATCAAGAATAAGAGGTGCACGAGGATTAGTTGAAGTTCCAAATGAATATATTGGTAAATTAGGTAGAGTTCAATATAATCTAATGAAAAAATTAGGATATACTCGTGGTGGAACACACTTGATAATTGCAGATATGCATTGGGGTAGAAATAGTCGTCATCGCATGAAACCAAATAATCAATGGAGTGCTTCTATACTTTTAAAAACACATCCATACAAAAAAACTAAAACAGGTGGATATGAAGAAAGTGATTTATTAAAAGGTGATGTAAAAAAAGTTTTAGTAGAACTAATGAGACAACTCAGAGCTAATAAATTAAGATTAGACGGAAAACCAAAAATCACTGGGTCAACAAGATATATGCCACAAATAGAATTTAGAGTAAAACCAGAACAATTTAAAGAATCAGTAAATGAAAACAGAATGTATAAAAAAGGTGATATAGTTAGTTTACTTTCTTTTGACAGAAGACAAAGAGGTAAAGCGAGAGTAAAAGGAGTTACAAAAGCAAGACCTAACAGATTTGGAATAAAAAATCATTACATTACCAATAAAGGAACTTTTTCAGATATGGAAGTTGAAGGAACAAAAGCATTCAAATTAAGATTTAAAGGTAATACTGAAAAGAAAGTTATGAAAGCAATGAATTTAGAATCAGTAAATGAAGTCAATATAGTTCCACTTAAACTTTATATTAACTGGTTTAAAAAAGATGCTAAAAAAGCTAAAGTGACACCACTTGAATACACTAAATATCAAATCAAATATCCAGGTTTCTATGGATTAGATAAGAAAACATTAAAAGCTTTACTTAAATATTTCCAAAAGAATGAATCAGTAAATGAAATTCGTAATAAAAGAGAAGCAGAAACATTACTACAACAATTAGGTGGTAATAAATTTAAAATGATGACTGGTGCTAAAAACTTTGGTATTGACGGAAAATCATTAACATTTTCAATTGGTAGAAATTCAAAAGGTATAAATTTTGTTAGAATTAAATTAACATCAATGGATTTATATGATATACAATTTGCACAATTAAGAATGGGTCAAGTAAAAGTTAAATCAACAGCAAAGAGAGTTTATGGTGACCAATTAGGTAAAGTATTCAAAAAACATACAGGTATGAATGTAAGATTATTTGGGGAAACAATAAATGAAGCTCCAAAAAATTATGATAGAGCAATGAAAAAAATGTTAGACTTTATGAAGAAATCAGCATATAAACAATATGACAAAAGGTTTCCATTTCATATTGAATCTAACACTTGGCAATATCCAAAATTATTGAAAAAAGGTAGAACTTTTGATAAACTTGTAACGGTTCGTAATAACGCACCAAACAAAGCACAAAGTGCAGACTTTTTTGTTCATAGAGAAACAGGTGATATTTACAAAGCAGGAAGTTGGAGTGCACCAGCAAAAGGTAGAAGAGGTAGTATCTTTGAACCTAACACTTACAAACACTATGATATTCACGGTAGTTGGTTGTATAGAAGAAGATAATTGTATAAAAATTTAAGAATTTAATATTTATTAACGAGGAAAAAATATGTCAAAACTAAAACTAAAAAAATTATTGAAAGAACACACACTTTCATTAGCAGGTGGTGTTGTTTCTAAACCAGCATTCCATAACGATATGTCTTTAGCTAATTTAGTTAAAGAAAAATATGGAACACCTGAAAGTGAACCACAAATTAGTTCAGAACAAATTTTATCAAAAATTCAAGAGTTTGGTAATTTAGGTGATACTATTTATCAGTCTGGTGATTTAAAAGAAACAGCAAAAACACTTTCTGATATTGCTAATGCAGCTAAAGTTCACACATTAAGAGAAACAGAAGATTGGTTTGACAAAGTTACGGTAAATCGTAATATGAAAGAATTAACAAACTTATCAAAACAATTCGGTAAGTTATCAGAAGAAGCAAATTCAGTTCAACAAAGACTATCAGCACTATATGAAGATATGGGTAATGTATTAGGTCGTTATTATGACTTAAATGAAACACACGATTACGGACACGAATCAGATGATGCAGAAACTCCAGAAATTGAAACTGGTGAGGAAAATCCTTACCAAGAACCAGTTTCAGAAGCTGATGATAAATATGCAAAGTTTTTTAGAGGAGCTCTAAATAAATTTGGTGTTAGTTCACCAGCAGAGTTAGGTGATAAAAAACAAGCATTTTATAACTATGTTGATAAGAATTATCAAGCAAAACAAGAAACAGATTAAGAGGTTAAATTGTTTAAGGTTACAGTAAAAAACAACAAAGTAGAACACGCATTAAGAATACTAAAGAAGAAAGTAAAAGACTCTGGATTAATGATTGAATTAAGAGAAAGAGAGTTTTATACTAAACCTTCAGTCAAAAAACGAGAACAAAGAAAAAGAGCTCGTATAAATTATAAAAATAACTCAAAAAATCAGTAATTTTTATAAAAAATCTATAAAAAAAAGACGAATTTTTTCATACTTTTATATTTATATGTAAACACAATATCGGTCAATCGACCAGTTCATATATTGTATAGTAATAACCTATATTATAGTTCCCAATAACTATATTGATTCCAACGGAGAAATAAAATGGATGATATTTTAAAAGAAGCAATAGCTGATGCTAAAGCACTGCGTGCAACTGCATTAGAAAATGCTAAAATAGCTCTTGAGGAAGCGTTCACACCGCGTTTAAAAAACATGCTATCACAAAAAATTCAATCTGAAGTAGAACACGAAGATGAATTAGGTGAAGGTGAACACGATGCAGAAGACGGTATGAGTCAAGATGATGTCGAAGTAGATGCTGATAAATTAGCTGAAGACGAAGACGAAGACAAAGACCCACAAGAAAGAATGCATGGTGAAGACGAGCATGAAATGGAAGATGCGGACGCAGAAGTTCCAGCAGGACTTGAATCAGAAGACGAACACGAAATGGAAGATGCTGATGCAGAAATACCAGTAGGTATGGAAGCAGAAGACGAACACGAAATGGAAGACGCTGATGCAGAAGAACCAGTTGGTATGGAAGCAGAAGATGATGACTATGTTGACGGCGAATATGTCGGAGAAGACGAAGACGAAGATGAACTTGATTTAAACTCAGTAATTAAAGAACTTGAGGAAGAATTAGATACATCTGCTGTCGGAGACGCTGAAAACAAAGAACCATCTGATGACGCAAGTGATTCATCTGAAATCGGACAAGGACCTGAAAGTGAAGGTTCTGACGAAGAAGGCGGAAAAGAAAATTCTGATGACGAAGTTATCAAAGAACCAGTAACAGAAGCTGAACACGGAGACGACAAAGATGGATTAGACGAAATCGACCTTGAAGAAGTAATGAAAGCTCTTTCAGAAGAAGAAGCCGAAGACGACAAGGAAGATAAAGTGCAAGAAATGAAAACTACACTTAAAGAATACAAGGATACAATTGGTTTCCTTCGTGAAAAATTAAACGAAGTTAATTTATTGAATGCTAAACTATTATTTACAAACAAACTATTTAGAGGTTTCGGACTAAATAATAATCAAAAACTTCAAGTTGTAGAGCAATTTGACCGCACTAAAAACTTAAGAGAAATCAAACTTGTTTACGCTACATTAGCAGAGTCTTTTAAAGGCAATGGTAATAAGAGAGTAAATGAGAGTAAAGGTCAAGCTTCTAAACCTGTTGCTTCAACTGAACCTAAGAAAGAAGTTCTTTCTGAAGGTGCAGAAATGAAAAACAGATTTAAGAAACTTGCAAATTTAGTATAAGATAATATCTTATAAAATTTAAACAAACTTAATCAAAATCGGAGAAAGAAATGTCAGATTTAAATAACATCAATCAATTACTTGATGGAAATAATCCACACAAACAACTCTTAGAACAAACTCGTCAATTAGTCGAGAAATGGGAGCCAACTGGTCTATTAGAAGGTATTGATTCTGAAACTCAAAGAAGTGGTATGTCAGTTTTGCTTGAAAACCAAGCAAATCAACTTGTTACAGAAGCTTCACAAACAGGAACAGGGTCAAACAATGAACAATGGAGTGGTGTTGCTTTACCATTAGTTCGTAGAATTTTTGGTGAATTAGCTGCACAAGATTTCGTATCAGTTCAGCCAATGAATTTACCATCAGGTCTTATTTTCTATCTTGATTTCAGATACGGTACAGACCAACCAAACTTTGACCAAAACCAAAATGTTCACGGTGTAACATCAGCTTCTGGTGATGCAACTGAAGGTTTATATGGTGCAGGTAAATTTGGTTATTCAGTAAACGATACAACATTAGATATTAACACAGGTTCTTATTCAACAAGTTCCGTTAATTTTAGTGATGTTGATTTCGAACCTACACTAAGTGGTTCATTCTCTAACCTAAGACAAGTTATTGTCGCTAAATCAGTATTCACAAATCCTGACTTAGATGGTATTAGAGCTTATGAACTTAGTGGTAGTGCAGGTGCTGATTTAACAGCACAATACCCAGCTTATACAATGGTAACTGGTTCAAACATCAGATTCGTTGTTAACGCGGCTGCAACTCTATTTGAAGATTCCGCTAAAATGCGTTTTAATTACCACAAAGCACCAACAGATACAACAAGAGGTGACTTTGAAGCGACAGCAAGTGGAACTGGAGCAGAGTCAGATGCAGGTATACCTGAAATTAACATAGCACTAAGAAGTATCGCTATCGTAGCGAAAACTCGTAAGTTAAAAGCAGTTTGGACACCTGAACTAGCTCAAGACTTGAATGCATACCATTCAGTAGACGCTGAAGCAGAACTAACATCACTATTAAGTGAGTATATTTCAATGGAAATAGACTTAGAAATACTTGATATGTTGATGACTGGAGCTTCCGCTAAAACAGAAAGATGGTCAGCATTCGTAGGTCGTGAGTATGAAGGTGGTTTATTCAAAAACACTGCTACTAACGCAAGTGCTTACACAAAAGGTGAATGGTTCCAGACACTTGGAAACAAGATACAATCAGTATCTAACGCTATCCACCAAAAAACTCTAAGAGGAGGAGCTAACTTTATAGTAATCTCACCTGAAACAGCAACAATCCTTGAATCTATTCCTGGATATGCTACAACTTCAGATGGTGCTGTAGATAGTTCTTACGCAATGGGTGTTCAAAAAGTTGGTCTATTAAACAATAGATTCAATGTATACAAGAACCCTTATATGCAAGAAAATCAAATCCTTGTTGGATTTAGAGGTTCAAACTTCTTAGAAACAGGTGCTGTGTATTCACCATATGTGCCGTTAATTATGACACCACTTGTTTACGACCCAACTAACTTCACACCAAGAAAAGGCGTGATGACCAGATACGCTAAGAAAATGGTCAGAAGCGAATTTTATGGTAAAGTTGTTGTTGCAGATGTAGACAAAGTGTAATAACTTAACATAACAGAAGTCAAGTAGTTAATATTAATTAACAACTAAGAAAAACCCCCAGTTCGCTGGGGGTTTTTTGTATCCGATAATAGTGGTTTTTATAAGTTTCTTATATTTATTTATAGAATATTTAACGGAGAAATTATATGGCTCAAGAACCAATATGGCCTGGTTCAGGTTCAGCAGTTAGTGGCAATACACCTTTTGGAACATTTGATGATGATTCAACTTATCAAACAGAAGCTCCAAAGTTTGCCGACTGGTGTGCAAAAAGATTAGGTTATCCACTAATGAATGTGGAATTACAAGATAAACAATTTTATGCTTGTTTAGAAGAAAGTGTGACTGAATATTCAGCACAAATAAATCAATTTAATATCAAAGATAACCTACTTAACTTACAAGGTCAACCAACATCATCAAATTTAACTCATAAGAGAGTGACCCCGAATTTAGGGAGAAATGTATTTTTATCAGAAGCTTATGGAACAGAAGCGGGAGTTGGTGGTTTAGTTGATATTAAATCGGGTTCTATTGACATTGTAAGTGGTTCATCAGATTATGATGTAAATGCTTTATTCGCAGAAGTAAGTGAAAGTGGTAATGCAATAGAATTAAGAAAAATATTCTATCAAGAAAAACCAGCAGTTCAAAGATACTTTGACCCTTATGCTGGAACTGGAGCTGGAACAATGAATTTATTAGACCAATTTGGATTTGGTAATTATTCACCAGCAGTATCATTTTTAATGATGCCAGTTTACGCAGATATGTTGAGAATGCAAGCTATTGAATTAAATGATTCAATTAGAAAATCATCATATTCGTTTCAATTAAGAAATAATAGATTAAGAATTTTCCCTAAACCAACTAATGATTATAAATTACATTTTAATTATGTAGTTCGTTCTGATAGGGATAATGCAATGGTTACAGAATATTCAGGAAGTTCAGATGTAATTTCCGACTTTTCTAATGTTCCTTACGATAATATGACTTATGGACATATTAATGATGTAGGGAGACAATGGATAAGAAAATATGGTTTAGCTCTAACAAAAGAACTACTTGGAATAATTAGAAGTAAATATGGAGCTATCCCGATTCCTGGTGCTGAAACAAGTTTAGATGGAGACACTTTACGAACAGAAGCGTCAGCGGAGAAAGAAGTTCTTGTTACACAACTTAGAGAAATGCTTGAACAAACTTCTCGTAGAGCACTACTTGAAGCGGACAAAGATGAATCAGAGTTCCTACAGGAAAAACTTAAAAAAGTTCCATATCCAATCTATATAGGTTAGGGGTGTGAGAGATGGCAAACCCACGATTTTTCGGAAAAAAAGATTTAGACACATTTGATAGAGTTAATAAAGAACTTATCGGTGATTTAAATAATGCCAATAGTGGAATAATTGACCAAACTGTGATAGTGTATAAAATATCAGCATCTAACACAGAAACAAATATGTATGGTGAATCATCAAGTGGAAAGGTTTATAAACCTGGTATTGAATTAGCTTGTTTGGTTGCATCAGATGATATGACATATAATACAGATGAATTTGGTCCTGATTTGAGACAAACAGGAACATTCTCTTTTGTGAGACAATCTCTACGAGATTTAAGTTTAGTATTGGAAATAGGAGATGTTATCGAGTGGTTTACAGCTTATTGGGAAATTCAAAATATAAATGAAAACCAATTAGTAGGTGGACAATATGAGCAACTTGATGGACAACATATTCATTCAGTCGTATGTAGTGCTAACTTGTTAAGACGAAGTAATCTTAACATTGAAGAAGTGAGAAGTATTTAATGGAACGAAGTAAAACTCTACCAAAAAACGAAGAAATATTATCAACAAGAGAAAACTTTAATAGAGGGTATGATACCACTCGAACAGATGATAAAGATAAACTAATATCAGTTGGTTTAATGGATATTGATGCAGCTATAATGTATTACTTCAACGAGGTAATAAAACCAGAAGTAACAGAGAATAATGAAAAAGTAAAAGTTCCTGTATATTATGCAAATCCTGAAAGATGGAAAAATATTCAAAGAAATGGATATTTAAGAGATGTTAAAGGACAAATGATTACACCTTTAATTATATTTAAAAGAACATCAGTAACAAGAGATACAAATAATTCATTTTTAGCTCGTTCAATTAGTCCAGCATCATCTAATTATACATTTATAAAAAAAAATACACAAGAAAATAGATTTACACAAACTTCTACATTATTTGAAAATGATGAACCATTACAAGAAGCACAAAATGTTGTAATGCCAAGTTTTGTAACAATAAATTATAATTGTATAGCATTTACACCTTATATAGACCAAATGAATCAAATTATAGAAAAAATTAGTTGGTCAAAAAATTCATATTGGGGTGAACCAAACAAATTTAAATTCAAATCTGGTATAACAGCATTCACAGACGCATCCGAATTTGAAGATGAAAGAATTATTAAAAATACATTTGATTTAAGTATGAAAGGATATTTAGTTCCATATTCATTTGATAATATTGTTAACACTCAAAAAGAATATTCAGATAGAATTGGATTGGAATTAGGAGTTGAATAATGGCCGATAGAACAAAACCATTACCAAGAAAAGAACGAATACTAAAAGGTAGAGAGTTTAATAGAGGACTACAAAGAGGTAGAGGTTCTGAAACAAACCAAAGAAAAGATACCGTAAAAGATGTATCAGTTGGTTTAATGGATGTTGATGCGGCAATTATGTATTATTTTAATGAAGTAATCAAACCAAAAGTAGTTATAAACAAACAAGAAATAAAAGTTCCTGTTTATTATGCTAACGCAGAAAGATGGAACTCTATACAAAAGCAAGGATATGTTCGTGATGTTAAGGGTTCATTGATTACACCATTAATTGTTTTTAAAAGAATATCTATTGAAGCTAATGAAACTTTACCAATAGATAAATTAGATGCAAATGACCCTAAACAATTTTATACCTTTGAAAAGAAATATTCTCAAAGTCAAAGATATGACAGATTTTCAGTTCTTCAAGGTATATTACCACAAAAAGAATACTATACAACAGCAGTTCCTGATTATATGAAACTAAATTATGAGTGTATTGTTTGGACACCTTATATTGAGGATATGAATAAAATCATAGAACAAATAAACTTTTCAGAAGGTGCGTATTGGGGAGAACCAAATAAATTTAAATTCTTATCATCAATAGATTCTTTTGAAGATGCAACAGAAATGGGAGATGATGAGAGAATTATTAAGACAACTTTTAATATGAGTTTTAATGGATATTTAGTTCCAGAGTCATTTAATGAATTTTTAAATACACAAAGATTTTTTACACCAAAACAAGTTGTTGTGGAAGATGAATCAGGTTTAGTGGTATCATCACTATTTTCACCAGATAGTAGAAGTGAAAAGGTTAGTATTTTTTCAATAGGAAAATCTTCCATACCAAGTGGATTAGGTAGTGCAACAGACTTTATCAGAGGTTCATCAACAGGAACAGGAACACAAGCACAAGATTTAGAATTTACAAATACTTATGGTGGTAGAACTTATTATATAATGAGAGGAAGTGGAGAACCAACATCATCAAGAGATGATAAAGCATTGATATCAGTTTCCAATGCAAATTCTATGTATAATTTAAAATCATTTAGAGTTTCTGGTAGCCAATCATCATCTTTATCTGCAAGTCAAGGACAAGTTTATCAACCAACATTAGAAAGTGAAAGAAGAATAATGAGTTCATCAGTTCAAGTAAAATTAAATGGATTAGAATTAACATCAGCAAATGACCAATTAGGATATACGAGTGGATTTGACTATTATGTATCAAGTTCTTATAAAGATGTGGTGATAAGAAAAAGACAATCAGATAATACTGGATTTACAATAACAGATTCAGATTTTGTAACGATTATATTTCAAAGTGAGATAACATAATGGCAATACAACGAGAAATAGATAAAAGAACAGGTTTAAAAGGAAGAGCATCAAAATTTATGTTCCCAGTTAGTGAATCTAAATTCTCTGGTGATAGAGTTATGTTTAACGACACAGGAAGTATTAGATTAGATTATTCTTTGGATAATAAAAATGGATTTCCAGTAGTAGATACAGATACAATTCATTTATCTGGTGGTAATGAAAGATATTTTTATCAAAGAGAACATTTTAAGTATTCAGAAAGAAGTGCACAAACTTCTGAATATAATGAGTTTCAGCCAACAATAGCTGACAATTATTGTATCAGAAATGGTAGTTTAAGAATATTTATTAATGGTATTGAACAATTCTCTAATACTGACCAAACAGCGTCAGCATCAGCAGACTTTTTTATAGATTCAACACAAAAAAAGATTAGAATCCATAGATTGACTTATGACAATTATGGAGTAGAATTAAAAAGTGGTTCAGTAATATTAGAAGGAGATAGTGGTTTTTTACCACCAACCACAACAGGAGACGGAAGTGAATCTTCCATACAAATTAGTTTTCAGAAAGAGGCATCATTATGAGTTTAATTGATTTAACAACACAAGCACAAGCCCCACAAACGGGTGGTTTAACTTTACAAAGTTCAGCTGCAACAAGTTCTTTAACAGGATTATATACATTAGAATTTGATAATATAAATGTAGATAACATTGGAACAGGTAGTTTGAACATTGGGGAAGCGAATACCTTAACAACAGGTAAATTAAAATTAGCCCATACAACTGACCCAGTAATTCAAGATGCAGACGATAACACGGTATTACAAGTATTAACAACAGGTTATCCAAGTGGTAGTGTAAAAATATTTGGTGATTTAATAGTTCAAGGTTCTTCATCATATCAAAATGTTAATACATTTGCAGTAGAAGACCCTATTATAGATTTAAACTTTACAGGTTCAACAGCTCTATCATCAACAGATTCTGGATTAAGAGTTGGTAGAAGTGGTGCAACAAATGCACAATTAATATTTGACCATAGTGAAACCAGATGGGCAATAGATAATGCAGCCGGAAGTAATATAAATATTGTCGGAACTTCAACAACAGATACATTAACTAATAAAACAATTACAAGTTTAGCAACTTCAACAATGGCATCAGCCGCTAACTTAACATTTAGTGGAAACGGAGAAGTATTAGGATTACCAGCCGCTCCAAGTGCACAAGGTGCAGCAGTTTCAAAAGCATATGTAAATGCACAATTAACAGGAAGTGTAACTTCTTCTGGGTTAGATTATTTAAGAAAGAATTTCGTAAAAGTAGCTACTGGTGTAACTGGTTCAGCAACTGCAAGTTTCGCAGCAACAACAGCATCAGCACCAAGTGGTATGACAGCAACATCTGAAAATGATTTCATATTCTTTATGAATGGTGGATATATGGAACATAACGCTGTAGAAGTAGAACAAAGTGGTTCAATATTTTTATTAAAGGTTGATACAAGTAATATAGGATATAATCTTGAAAGTGATGATGAAATTATCGCTCAAGGAAAGTTTAATTCATAATGGCCGATTTAAAGAGAAAGCAGTTAAAGGAGTTTTTATCAGGTTCGTTTGGAATAACTGGTTCGTTAAATGTAACGGGTTCAGTTGAATTTGATAAAGATATAAGTGGTTCAATCACTTCTACTGGTTCATTCAGTAGACTTGTTGGTGATACAATATCAGTATCTAATACAATATTTGCAAGTGGTTCTGAAGTTCAAACAATTATGGACGCAACTGGTTCATATGCATCAGCATCAACAACTTATCTTATGGAATCACAAACTGGAAGTTTTGCAACAGGTTCTGATGTTCAAGGTATTTTAGATACTTATGTTAGACAATCAGAGTCAAGTTCATACGCAAGTGGTAGTGATTTACAACCTATTCTTGCAGAAAGTTCAAGTTATGTGGTAGAAAGAGAAACTGGAAGTTTCGCAAGTGGTAGTGATTTACAAATAATACTTGCCGAAAGTGCCTCTTATGTAATGTCCACTTCAACTGGTTCGTTCTTACAAAATTCAGATACAGCATCATTTTCAACACTGCATGTTGAAGGAAATATTACAACATCAGGTTCAGTAACTGCACAAGAATTCCACACGGAAGTCGTTTCATCATCAATTATCTATGAGAGTGGTTCAACTACTTTCGGTGATACAATAGATGATGTTCATAACAGAACAGGTTCATTATTTGTAAGTGGTAATATTACATTTGATACAAATTTAACTGGTTCAATCACATCAACTGGTTCATTTGGAAATATACAAATAGGTAATTTTGGTGGATTACCTTTCGCAAGTGGTTCAGATTTACATCAATTCCTTGCAGAAAGTGCATCATATGTAATGTCTACTTCAACTGGTTCATTTGCAAGTGGTTCTGATGTTTCACAAATCCAAGCTCAAACTGGTTCATATGCAAGTGGTAGTGATTTACATACAATACTTGCACAAAGTTCATCTTACTTAGTAAATACTGATACTGGTTCATTAGGATTAGTTACACTTGGTAGTGATATAACTGGTTCAATTACTTCAACTGCATCGTTTGGTGATTTAGTAGTAGCAGATAATACATTTATTTCAAACAATTTAAGTGTAGGAACAGATGTTATAGGACAAAAATTACAAGTAGACGGAGATGTTGGTTTTACTGGACAATTAGATGTAACTGGTTCAGTAAGTGGTGGGTTATCTTCAACTGGTTCATTTGGTTGGGTTGAAATATTAGGAACAAGAGTAGTTGATTCAAGTCAAACTGGTTCTTTCGCAAGTGGTTCTGACTTCCACCAAATTTTAACAGAAAGTTCATCTTACTTAGTAAATTCTGATACCAGTTCATTAGGAGCTACAACAATGAACTCAACATTGTTTGTTCAAGGAGATATTACAACTTCTGGTTCAATTACAGCAAGAGAATTTAAAACAGAATTCGTTTCATCATCTATTATATATGCTTCTGGTTCTAACCAATTCGGTGATACCGGAGATGATGTTCACGAGTTTAGTGGTTCAGTAAAAGTAGGTAATTTAACCTTTTCAACAAGTAGTATAGGAATACAATCCGATACAGACCTTATTTCCCTATCTGACGACACTTTCACTCTAAATGGTAGTATTGTTATAGATGACGGAGCAAATATCGGTATAGACTCGGATACAAACTTATTAGATTTAAATGACCAAAATCTTATCGTAAATGGAGTATTAGATGCAACAGGTAGAATTGATGCACAAGCTGGTATACAAGTATCAGGTTCATCATTAGCCGTTGGAAATGATTTAACTCTAAATTACACTTCCCCAGTCAGTCATAGTTTAGTTTATGTAAATTATACAAACAAAACTGTGGATTTAGTTCCAGCAGCTTCCGCAAGTGGACAATTAGTTCAATACAATGGAAGTGGTTGGATTATAACTGATGAAATTGATGGTGGAAGTTTCTAAATAAAATCCCCAACTTTTTAACTTTCTTATATTTATTAATGACTATAAATATAGTCAAATATATATATATTTTTAAAGAAAGAACCATATGGCCCAAGTAATAAAATTAAAACGAAGTGCCGTCGTTGGTAAGACACCGCAAACATCATCTTTAGAGTTAGGTGAGTTAGCAGTTAATACTACCGATGGTAAAATCTACCTACACCGCTCAGGTTCGGGTGATGACACTATTCAAAGTGTTCTAACAACAGATGCAACCATAACTGGTTCACTAAAACTATCTGGTTCACAACACATTTCAGGTTCAGTAGGAGTAATGGATGATATTACCTTTATCGGTGATATGTCAAGTTCATTAACTTCAACATCATCTTTCAGTAGATTAATTTCAGTAGAAACAGCTTCCATAGGATATTTGGAAGTAACAGGAAGTAATTTCGCAGTATTTGATGCTGAAACTGGTTCATTTGCATCAGGTTCAGATTTACATCAGATATTCGCAGAAAGTGCGTCTTATTTAGTTAAAGCTGAAACCGCATCATTAGGAAAAGTAACATTAACAAGTGATATAACTGGTTCAATCACATCAACTGGTTCATTTGGAAAATTATTTGGAGATGGTAGTGATTTAGACAACTTACCAGAATCACATACAGCCGCAGATATTAGTGGTTCTTATTTAGGACTATTATCAGGAAGTCACGACTTAACACTTGGATTAGGAGCAAGTGGTTCTTTACTTTCTACAGCATCTTTTGGTGTATTTAAAGGTGATGGTTCACAATTATCAAATGTTTCCACAGAAACTGGTAGTTTCGCGAGTGGAAGTGATTTACATCAATTCCTTGCAGAAAGTGCATCGTATGTAACTTCAATCTCAACAGGTTCGTTAAATGTAATGTTAGCAGAAAGTGCATCATATGTTGTTTCTACAAATACTGGTAGTTTCGTAGTAAATTCACAAACAAGTTCATTTGCAAGTGGAAGTGATTTACAAATAATTCAAGCAGAAAGTGCATCATATGTAGTTTCTACAAACACAGGTTCTTTCTTACAAAATACAGATACTGCATCTTTACAAACTGTTGGTATTCACGATACACTTTTTGTAAGTGGTAATATAACCACATCTGGTTCAGTTATCGCAAGAGAATTTAAAACAGAATTAGTATCGTCATCTATTATTTATTCATCAGGTTCAAACGAGTTTGGTGATACGATAGACGATACACACATTTTTACAGGTTCAATAGTCCTAACTGGTTCTTTAACAATGGATACAGGAAGTATAACATTAACAGACGGACATATAACAGGTTCAATACTTTCAACTGGTTCATTTGGTAAATTATTTGGTGATGGAAGTGATTTAAGTAATTTACCAGAGTCATTTACATCTGCACAAATTAGTGGTTCATTTCAAGGTGGTGGTTCAGATACTATAAGTGGTTCTTTAATATCAACAGCATCATTTGGAACATTAGAATTAGTAAATTCACACGGATTTGTTCGTTCAACCGAAACCGGTAGTTTTGGTAGTGGAAGTAATTTACACCAAATACTTGCAGAAAGTTCAAGTTATGTAGTTGAATCAGAAACTGGTAGTTTTGCGAGTGGAAGTGATTTACAAATAATTCAAGCAGAAAGTGCGTCATATGTGGTTTCAACAAATACTGGTAGCTTTGTAGTTAATTCACAAACTGGTAGTTTCAGTAGTGGTTCAGATTTACAAGTCATATTAGCAGAAAGTTCAAGCTATGTGACATTAGATGAAACTGGTAGTTTTGCAAGTGGTTCAGATTTACAGATTATACTTGCTGAAAGTGCATCTTATGTTGTTTCTACTAATACTGGTTCTTTCTTACAAAATGCAGATAGTGCATCTTTCGCAACATTAGATGTTGTTGGAAACATAAGTAGTTCAATCACTTCAACTGGTTCATTTGGTTCATTAGTTTCACCAGGACTTTCAACACTCGGTATAGTTTCAGCTACAAGTTTAGATGCAGATGGTGGTGTAACTATTGATAATATAACAATAGACGGAACAGAAATAGATTTATCATCAGGTGATTTAACAATTGATGTAGCAGGAGATATTGATTTAGATGCTGGTGGACAACAAATAAAATTCAGCACAGGCGGAACTGCAGTTGGACAAATAGATATGGCAGGAACTGATTTAGAAATTAAGAGTTTAGTTTCTAATGCAACATTTACTCTACGAGGAAATGATGGTGGTTCTGAAATAGATATGTTAGCCTTTGATGTAGCTGGTGGTGGTAAAGCAACATTTATAAGTGATGTTACTCCTGGTGGAGATGTTAGTGGTTCGTTAGGAAAAACTGGTTCTTTCGATAGATTAGAAGCAGTTACATTAAACGCAAGTATCTCACCATTTGCAAGTGGTAGTGATGTTTCACAAATTCAAGCCTTAACCACTTCATTAGCATCAGGTTCTGATGTTCAACAAATATTAGCTGAAAGTGCATCATATGTAGTAGATTCAGATACTGGTTCTTTACATCAAGTTCTTGCTGAAAGTGCTTCATACTTATTTAATGCATCAACAGCCTCAATGGGTGCTACAACAATTAATTCAACATTATTTGTTCAAGGTAACATTTCAACATCAGGTTCAGTAACTGCACAAGAATTCCACACGGAAGTCGTTTCATCATCAGTAATTTACAAAAGTGGTTCAACACAATTTGGTGACACAATAGATGATACCCATAAATTTACCGGTTCAATATTTGAATTTACTGGTTCAGCATTAAGAGTTCAAGATAAAGTATTATTGGGTATTGGAGATTCTACTGATTTAAATTTAAAGCACGATGGAACTAATTCAAGTATTAATGAGGGAACTGGTCATTTAACTATTGAAAATACTGCAGATGATAAAGATATTATTTTAAAATCAGATAATGGTAGTGGTGGAACAACAAATTATATTCAATTAGATGGTAGTGAAGTAGAAACGGTATTTAATCAAAAGATTAAAATAGAAGATAGTAAGAAATTAACTATCGGAACGGGTAGAGATTTACAACTATGGCACGATGGTAGTAATTCATTTATAGAAAACGAAACTGGTAACCTAACGGTTTCAGCAAGTGGAGAATTAGTAGTTGATGTAGCAAATGATATTGATTTAGATGCTGGTGGACAACAAATAAAATTTAGCACAGGCGGAACTGCAGTTGGTCAAATAGATATGGCCGGAACTGATTTAGAAATTAAGAGTTTAGTTTCTAATGCAACATTTACTCTACGAGGAAATGATGGTGGTTCTGA
>VTLG01006244.1_pt1 | contig 18938 bp, 20 predicted proteins | sample 4694571 | NCBI WGS metagenome assembly VTLG01 (sample SAMN12604809, study PRJNA352737) | marine metagenome | biome: ENVO:00000447; feature: ENVO:00000209|ENVO:00000569|ENVO:01000036; material: ENVO:00002151; isolation source: viral sequences binned using virsorter ...
TTGTTACACCATGATCTAAGTAAGCAGGGAATAACACCATTTTACCCACTTCTGCTAACATACTTTGCTTAAACGCATAATGAGCATAAACAAATGATGTTACTGAAGAAGGTGCAGGTGAACTAAAGTATATATTTCCTTCTGGTTGAGTACCCCAAGGAGTATTGTAAGTTGATATCTCTTCACTAGATGGTGCTTGAAAATAATATACTCCAGACACATCACTATTACCATGATTATGTAAATGAGCATAATCTCTATATCCAAATTTAGACCACCAAGACTGTGCGATTGTATAGTTCACATCCTCTATTTTAGTCTTACTACTCCTCCCAACATCTTGGGGAAATTTTATCCCAGTCATGTAATTACAAAGATGAAAATGAATTACATCCTCAAAGAGTTTTAAGTTATCTTCAACTATAACATTACCACCAAAAGAAGTATCGGATAATTGATGTGTCATCCCAAATTCTTCTTTATAGGTAAATGTATTTTTCCTATAAGATCTACCAAGTTCTGCCTGAATTTCATTAAGATTCTCTTTAACCCTAGTTGCATATATCGGTGTCGAAAACGCATGAAACAATGTTCCACTAGGGAAATGTGCTACCGTTGAGGCTAGTAAATTATCTGTTTGATATCCTGGATTCTCACTCATCATCTTCAATGCATAGTTTATCCTTGATACTATCAACAAGAATAAGATTATCTATCTGCATCAACATATCAGCAATATGTTTACTGATATATGATTCTTCATTACGAGCAGAATACGCAAGTGCATTTTTTAGTTGACTCTGTGCATCTCTAAGAGACTCTTCAACTTGTACCGTCAGTGCCATGATGTTTTTTTCGGAGTTTTTTAATACGTTTGGTTTCCTTTTTAAACTGTTTTGCATAAAAAACATCCTTTTTGGAATACCAATCAGGATGTTCTTTGGCTAACTTTATTAACTTATTTGCTGCTTCTTTATCATTCATCTAATTGTATTGGATGCTTCTTGTCTCTTAGATAAGTATTTATTACTTCTATCTGGTCATGATAACGAGAGATCTTGTCTATTTCTACTTGAATTGCATCTGTTATATCCGAATGTTCACCTATACCAGCAGGATTACTAAGATATACCTCAACGTTTGCTCTGTGTCTTTCAATCTCACCTCTAGCGTGGGCAGATATTGCTTTTAATAATTGATCTCTCATGGTAAATTTGGTACTGGTGTATATAGGCAGAGGGCGTTCCTTCTAATCGGAAATCTTTTGTACTCCCTCTATTTGTGTATTGCTTTACCTATTGTAGCAGAATTAAAATCTATGTCAAGGGTTATGTTAAATGAAATAGATATTCTTTCTTCATCTGTAGCATTAAATTCCACATTATGATCAAGAGATGCTGGAAAAATAACACATTGTCCTAGTTTAGGTTCAAATACAAATTGATTCCATAACATATTTTTATTTTTAAACTCCTCAGTATAACAAACGCTCTCTTGAAATCTGGAATAGTTGTTAGCATCGTCAAATACTAAAGAACCTACATCTCGACCAACTCCCTTAACCCAAAATACTCCAGACAAATCAGCATTAGGATGATTGTGTTTCATATTATAATTATTCTTACCGTTTATATTAATCCACATCGAACCGACTTCCATTTGAGTTCCCTTCTGAAATACATCATCTTCAGACCATTTATTCAATGCACTCATAAGAGTTCTGCTTAATATATTATCAAACCTACAATAATGGTCTTGAGATTGCCATCCTCCTCTATTAGATTTATGTTTTCCTTCTGGATCTATCCTACGTTCACCATAACAATACTCTACTATAGCATCTGCATCAAAATCAGGAATCATAAATTCATGTAGTACCACTGGAAAGAGTATTATATGATTAGTCATTATAGAGTTTCTTCACAAATAATTTTGTACGCTTCTTTAATTGCCGTAAGCGAGCAGACGCTAGACGGGATTTGATGTTGCGTCCTCGCTTTCTAGGAGTTTCATGGCTTTTAAGACGCATTGGTCTGCTCAGTTACTAGATGATTATAAGATATTTAGTTAGGATTGTCAACAAAATCCTGTCTAAATTCATCGACCTGTTTTAATACTTCGTCATCAACTGGAGGACCAGACTGAATGACTGGAGATATTAAAGCAACTGCACCCTCTGGAGATTTGACTCTCCAAACAGTACGATTCCTTTCAGTCATAGTCAAAAGAAATTTGAGGTTTTTACATGCCTCTTCTTCTGTTACATCTTGAATGTCAGTCATTAGTAAATTCCACGTTTAATTTTGCATCAGATAAAGCACCAACCATTGTCCATGCAGTTTCACCTGATACCAGGTTTTCATCACAAAAATACTGAATAGTATCCTCAAGTATTTCCTTGAGTTCTATTAGTTGTTGTTGTCGTAGTTCATCCATAATAATATTATACCACAGGTACTTTAATTTAGGAAGATAGAAGTACCAGTCTGTGAAATGGCACCATCAGCATTTATACCAATGTTACCCTTTGCTTTAATGGTTGCTGGTCCAGTCTTAGACTCCATACGAATGAGTCCATCATGTGCCATTACATTATAAGCACCTTCCATTACATTTAAATTGAATCCAGTTGAACCGCACTGCATAGAAACTGGTCCTGAAGGATTAGCGACTGTAAATCTAGGTACTGCATCAGTTGTAGACCCACCAGGCATAAGAGCAAGATCTACAGAACCATGACATATGGTACTGATACCTGACTTAGTTGCAGAAGGGTTCTTATTAATATTAATCTTTTGATACAATGCAGTAGTAACCATTTCAATTGAGTTATCTGCACTAATAATACATTCTACACCAGAATACTTCTGTAGTTTTGATGCATTTTCAAATTCTTTACCTGTAATAGATGTCTTAGTTGCAGCCATTCTTAAGTTTGCTGCTTGCATTTCAAATGCAGCACCAGCAACATTCATATCAACATCAGATCCAAAACTAATAATATGTTTTTGAATCTCAGTACTTTTAGGTACACCATGCTTACTAACAGATTTTGGAGCACCTTGAGCACTGAAGAAAAATCCTCCACCAACTTCAATATGACAATCACCTGTTACTTTTAATCTATAATCACCTTGAACTGTTCTACAGTAATCATTATCAACAACCTTTGCGTCATCCCCATGTACCTCTTCAGTCTTAGTACCAGCCCAACTAATATGATCGGCAAGTAAATTACCTTCATCACCATTAGCAGCACTACTAGGATGATATCTAACTGGAAATGCATCAAGAGATGTTTTTATAACTGTTCCTGTAGGATCCTTTAATGTCCATGCAATACCAGCAGGATTTCTTTCCCATCCAGAACCAGCATTTTCAGTATATACATTGGTTATAGAACCCTTAATAGTATGCGTACCAGCTTGCACATTCTCCACAGTAAATGTAGATGTTACAGCATGTGATTGGAACATTGATGTCTGACCCAAAGTTACTCCATCCCATGAAATACTACCTTGATTATCTGCCTGTACTTCAAAAGTATATGTTCCTTGAACAGTAACAACTACTTCCCATGTACCAGTATGAGTTCCTAGTAGTGCCGAAGTATTAGATGGATAAACACCATAAGTTTTTAAGAAGTCACTCCATAAACCTTGTACACCATCTGGTAAATTGTCAGCAGATCTAACCCAAGGGGTCTGTGAAGATGTTGTTCTAGTTGAAGCTGCAACTGCTTCTGCTGCTGCAATACTAACCTCATCCTCTGATAGATCTGGAAACTCTTCTTTAATCTTTCTCTTAGCCATCCACTCTTGGTGCATAGCATTATTCAAACTAACTGAAGTATGTGTGGTACCATTCTCTCTCTTTATAATAGTTGCTTGACGACCAGGCGTACCAACATATAATTCAAACAAACCATTAACTTGTGTCTTAGCAGTAGTTAAATAAGGATCTGCTTCAGAGAATACAGAATCAAATAGTCCACCAGCAATGGTAGTAGATTCTCCACATTTACCTCTAGTTTCACCTCTAAGTACTGCTATAGAAGCAAATTCTTCAGGAGTACAATGAGTTACACCAAATAAAGGGAACCAACCAACATCATCTTCACCACCTTTAGGTGGTCTAACACAACCAGACTCAGAAAATTCAACAAATAATTTTATCAACCCAGTCAATGTATTAACATCTTTAGTGAATAGGTCAGTTTTATCAGAGAATATCTTATTACCAGCCTTCCAAGTATCTAATACTTCCTTTGCATCTTGATAATTAGCAACTACTGATTCAGTTTCTGACACTACAGTAGTAAGAGTATTCAATAATTTTTCAACATTACAAATTACAATGCTAATAACACCCTCAACACCCTGAGTAACAAAAGTTGGTTTATCAATCAAACTAGATAAGTATGAATCTAAATTAGTTGTTACAGTAGTTAATGGTGTGTTAATAAAATCTGTTAGGTTATTATCAATAGCACATAGACTAGATAATATCTTACTTACTTCTGCCTGTACAGTAGTTTGCACTACATAAGGTGCTCCAGTTGACTTATTCAATAGAACAGATAACTCCAAATCATCTATAAGATTAGAAGTCGATGTACGCATAGCACTAACAACTTGAGTGAATACAGTACCTAAGAAATTTTGTATTTTTGCAGTAAGTTCTGCATTTGTTACAAGAGTTCCAGTAATAACATTTAAGTATTGGTCACCAGATTTAACTAAAAGTCCAGCTTGGTCTGCTAAGTCTTCTAGCAAATAAGATAAAGTATAATCTAAACTCTTCCAAGGTCCACCAACACCATTAGCAGCAGGTATTGGTTTAGCAGGTTGTCTTGGTTTTTGAGGATTACCCGAACTACCATTAATTCCAGGAGTCATACCTACATTAAGAGGTGACCCCTTACCCCCAATCTCTGTAGTTGTAGTTGCTGCAACTGTTGATACACTATTATTTTGTAATCCTGGTCTTCTAAAATTATCCGACCCAATACCATTAGGATCTCCTGGTCTATTTGAAGCAGGGTTTATAGTACCTGTGCTACTTGCTTTCATATCTTCACCAGTGAAAGCAAATTCTTTTATCTGTCTTGATGCTGCAGCTTTATTAATACGCATAACACCAATTACAATTGGCATCTGTGCATCATCACCATCCATAAAGAATCCCATAACAACTGCACCAGGTTGCAATTGTCCCGAAGATTCACCTTGACCATCATTACCAGCTTGAGATGTATGTTGTAATACTGTTGCCCAAGGAAGATGGTCTGTCTTTAGATCTGCTGTAGTACCACCACGAACATTAGTGTAATATCCAAGCACACGAACTCTAACCCTACCCAACTCCATAGGGTCTTCATTATCTTCTACTTCACCAACCCACCAGAAAAATCCGTCCTTCCCTACAAAGTTAATATTATTCTCATTAATTATACCATCTATTGTCTGGTTCATTTTTATTAGGGTCTTATCATGTATATTTATTGAACTCTCAGGTACTTATAAATTTCATCTGCACCCCAGACAATTCTACCTTTAGAATCTAAAAATCTATCTCTCATAAAAAGTTTAGTACCATACACACCAAGTTCAGCATGTCCAGTTATAACTTCCCCAGTTTCATCCATACTAGTATCAAACTTACCTAACCATGCTTGCCCATCATACTTTAATACCATATCACAATCTTCATTGCGAGCCAAACCACTATAGGTTCCACCCCAATGCTCTAAAATAACTTCTTTATCCGATACTTCTACTAATTTCTTGTAAGTTTTTAAATACGGTTCATGGGGTGTTCTCCTACCCCAATGAATCGAATTTATAAACTCATCATTTTGCTCCCATCTAACAGATACGGATTTGTATAAAGTAGGAGCTGATTGTGCTTGATGCTTATTAGACCAAGTTCCAAGTAACCATGATAAAAAGTTTGTCATTAATCGTCATATACTAGGCACTCTGGCTCGTCAGGATGCATTTCACAGAATAGTTCAATAGTGTTAGGATCATGATGGTCACCAGCATTAATCTCTGCTATGTGATGCTCACGATAAACTTCTAACTCGTGTAGCTCTTCTGCAACATGCCTACGAGATGCAGGACTAGTTGTTGGATTGTCAAGGATATCCCTATCTTTTTGAATGTGTTGTTCGATAGTTGTCATAATTTTTTGTCTCCGTTACTAATAGGTAACAATACTATTTATTATCCTAGTATACTATCTCGACCTAGCAACAGTTCTGTCTTCATTTTAAGACCATCTCCTGTATGATGACGTACACCCATAATAACATATCTACCACTATACTTCCTATCATTCTGCACTGTCGTACCAGATCTGAAGGTTCCTGGTAATTTAATCTGTACACCATGTCCAGCATAAAGGTCTAAGTTACCTGGAATAGTAATCATCAATTTAATATTTTTGAGTGTCTCTCTACGCAAGTATTCATATGCTTGAAGTTCAACAATCTCTTCATAGTTTTTCTGAGGGTTATTCTTATATTTTGGATCAAATAATTGATTAGGTATCATCGTATATCTAACTCTCTTTGGTTGGTCAAGAACTTTTTGTATTTCTTTATCCATCAAAGAAATTGGATTAACGTAGTTTGTACCACCAACATGGGACATCTTTTTCCATACCTTCTTAAGAGCATAATTATACTCTTTCTCCTTCATATCAGTACTAACACCAAGTCTTGATTGATTGATAGAAACTGGGTCAAACCCAATACTATATCCAGCCCACGCACCATGTCTCAATCCCATAAGATAACTCCTCTCTTCTGGGAAAATAACACTATCAATTTTATACTGGTCATCACCAGTTTCAATCTTAGTACCTTTAGGTGAATATGTGTAAGTATAGAGTGCTGGTTTACCCTTTATAGCATCTGTCTTGTCTTCCTTCTGTTCATTGACATCATCAATCATCTTATCAATTGATTTAAAATGAAATCCTAAAGCAGATTCCCAGAAATTAAATCCATTCTGTAATACTCCACCCTTCTTAGATTTGCGTACAGATCTCTCAGCAACCCAATAAACAACATCAATAGGTCTCCAGTTAGGGATAACCAATCTCTGCTTATTAATAGTCTGCTCTAAGAAAAGACGTTTCTTACTTCCTAAGTACTTTTTATCTCTCAATAATTTCCTAATAATCTGTGATGCCTCTATAGAACCAGCAAATATCTTTTCAGTATGACCAAAGACATTCTTAATTTCATTCTTAATAAACTCATCAGAAACACAATTGACTATAAAGACATCTGCTGTTTGTGCTGTTCTAACTCTATCCTCAATATGAGCACACCTCAACCAATAATCTCTATTACCAGTATAATGAAATACAGTCAATTTAAATACTTCAGATCCAGTCAATGCTCCCATTAAACCTGATGAATCTTCAATTATAATACGTGCTTCAATAGTAGAAGACTCGACAGCTTCTATAATTTCAAAACCCTTAACATATTCAGCAAGTTCATACTTACCTTCAGAGTTCTCCATCCTCTTACCATTACGCCAGAGGCTGATTTTAAAATCTATTTCTGCTGTGTTAGCTCTTTTACTACTCATAATTACTTACTCTTACTAGAACTTAGTTTGGATGCCAACGATTTGAAGATTCCCATAAAGGATGCACCTTGTTGTTGTTGTGATTGCTGACTTAATCTTGCAACCGCTTCTGCACCCATTCTTGCCTGACTAGCAGCGGCTTTATTGGATGAGTTAACAGCAGAAGTAATCTCTCTAGCATTTTGACTAGATTGGTCATGCAGTCTGGACATGATATTACGTTTCTGTTGCGATGCTTCATACTTCATTATCTGTCTATGTCTTTCATTCTGTCTCTTCTTAAATTCCATCCTCTCTTCTTTCTTATCTTTTGCACCTTTACCACCAAATATACCCTGTAATACTTGACCCAACCCACCAGACATTGAACCACCTTGTTTAGCAGAACTGCCTTTCTTAGTAGGCATTCCAAATATACCAAATAAACTATCCATTAGTCCACCTTTTTCACCTTTACCTTTACCACCAAGTCCACCTTCAGTTAGTAATCTAATTAAACTCGTTCCTATATTATCATCCTTACCGCTTGTTATATTACCAACTACACTCATTAATCCTTTTATCATAGCAGGGTTCATTCCACCTAACAAACCAGCCATATGATTAGATTGCTTATTACTAAACTGATAATTACCAAATTTAACAGCACCTCCACCAGTAAGCAATGCAGCCAACCCACCTTTCTTACCTATACCAGAAGCAGATTTGAATATTGTAGAACCAATCAACTGACTTGCTTTTGCTGGATCTACACCAGTTTCTTGTATACGCTCCTTAAGTCTACTGCTTTCTTTTGCTAACTTCATTGCTTTACCAGCCATATTCAATTCATTATTAGAGAATTTTCTCTTAACTGCACCATTACCTACATTAGGATATTGTCCAGGAGCATTCAATATATCAGTAAGACTTCCACTATTTGCTCCAAATTGCATAGCATTACCAGTCTTATCGATAACTGCTTTCCTATTCATAACAGTTCTAGCCAAGAGGGCACTAGTAAGTTCATCACCACGATGAGAAGCAACCAATCTCTGTAATATACCTAATCCACCTGACTGGGGTTCTTGATATGCTTGAGGGTGTCCAAAAGCTCTTTGACCACCACCCTTTAATATAGAAGAAATACCAGAGAGACCCAATCCACCACTTTCAAATCCTGGTGGACCATTATTAAATCCAAGTTGCTTAGCTTGTGCCAATCTCATCATAGTGAGCATTGGATTTCTTCTAGTTGCAGCATTGTCAAACGGTACTATAAACCCATCATTACTACCAGATTTAGTAAACATTCCTTCCAACCCGTGAGCCACCAATGGTTGTCCATTATGCTCTTCAAGATATCCTCCATGAGAACCATTCATCCATCTACCCATTTGCCCACCATTTGCATAAGAACCAATTGGACCACCACCTTCTCTAGATGGTATATCATGACCTGCCCATTTTAAAAAATCACCTATACTAGTCTTATCACCATTAGCTACATTTTCAGCACTTTCGACAAGATTTTGAGTACTCATCTGTAGTTTCTGGAACATTTGATTCTTACTACCCAATGCAGATTCAAGTGTACCAGCAAGCTTGAGCAGCAGATTTGCTTTACCAGCTCCATCAGCATCATTCATCCTATCGCCAAATTCTTTACTTTCACCTTTGAAGGTTTTAATCAAACCCTTCATTTGCTCATTTGCTGTATACATTCCAGCAATAACACCTAATGCATTAGGTGAATCACCATCCTTCTTAGATTCCTTTTCTCCACCCTTGAACCAATTCTTCGGGTTCCACTTATTCTCCTTCTTCTCTTCCTTCTTTTTTATTCCGAGTGCCTTAGCAATGTCAGTATCGTACATTGCAGTAGTAAGGTCTTCCCCAAACTGCTCTATAGAAAATGCTCTATCTGTACCTCTATTTCCACCTGAAGCATTAGGACTACTATCATCACCAGAATCTTCATTCTCCTTCTTACCTAATGCCCACTGAGCAAACTGAAAAAGTGAATATGCACCAACAGCACCACCAAGTAACCAAGCACCCTTACCCCATTTACCACCAGTTAAGAATTTTTTCCTCTTAGTTAATTGTGCCTTTGCTAATTTTGTTTTGATGGCAAGCATCTTGCCAACATTTGCCACAGATCTTAAAAGTTTAACTGGATTAGCTAAGAACTTGATGGCCAAAAATCCAGCAGCAAACTTAATCCAAAGTTTAGTAAACGATGTTATCTTTTTCCAAACACTAGTTTTACCACTCAGAACATCATGCAGTTCATTAAAAGCATGAACAACTTGACTACCAAGAAAATCAGTAATACCTTTTAGGACTTTCCAAGTAGTCTCAAGTATCTTTTCTAATTTCTTTTTATTTGCTGGATCTGATAACCAATTTAATATTGGTCTAATAATGAATATCTTAAGTAAACTTCCAAAGAAGGAAAGCATACTTTCTAAAAATCCCTTAACTTTATATGCTTTTATATTAAGCATTAAAGATTTAAATGGATTCCCTTTCTGCTTTGTATATTTTGGTTTAAATTTTTGTTTTGATGCTTTAATATCTTCATTCAATCGATGAAGAGCAATATTCTTTAAAGCAACTACAGTTGAGGCAATACCATTAATGGTACGACCCATATTGTTTAGTGCCTGAGTCTGTACATTAAGACTTTTAGCGACTGGATCAACATCTCCACCAGAATCTGAGTTCGTATTTACGAACTTGTACATATTAATCTTAGTAGATTTTGATATAGTCATTAATACACTATCTCCACCATTCTATTTATTTACCAAATCCTAAACGACTTAGGAGTCCACCAGATCCACTGGAACCGCCTCCTCCACCGCCTGACTGAACTCCAACTGGTGTTGGAAGTGCCATAAGTTTTTGAATGACAACAGGGAAACTAACAACAGATATACTTCCAATCTCCTGCATAATTTTTTGCTTCTCTGATTCACCACCCTCTCTTAACATTTGTAGAGTATCAATGACACCAAACATTTCAGGACTCACACCCATTTCACTAGCAAGATCTATCATACCTTGTTCAAAGTTACCTCCGACCATACCAAGAGCTGCTTTAACAAGTCCACCATAACCATGCTTCTCTGCCATACCAGTAATAAAACCAGCAGCAGAGAAATCACCTGTTAATAGACTTGAAATTCCAACAACATCACCGAGACCCATATTCTGTAGGGTTGGTCCTAAGCCTGGTATGGCTCCAAGGACACCTCCGAGTCCCATTTCATCTACACGATTACCAAGGTTGGCTAAGGTAGCACCTAAAGATGTACCATCAATAGCAGCATTAAATGCGGCACCATAGTTACCAGAGAGTATACCCACACCAATCTTACCCATCTTAGTACTCAAGAATCCACCTGGTCCATTCATGTTGGCCATAAAGTTACCAAACTTACTGAACCTCATATTTGTCATCCACTTAGGCATTGATATCGCATTAACAGTATTAATACTACTAAATGCCCCAGATAGACTCATTATGGCACCCAGTGGGTCACCACTTGCCAATGCCATAACAGCATTAATACCTTTTAATACTGGTCCTAACCAAGCAACAGCAGGGAACATTACTGGTAATGCCATCATCAAGATTTGTCCTAATGGACCACCCATGACATCTTTCACAGTATTAATAACTCCACCAACAAAACTACCAATACCTTTAAATACACTACCAATACCTTTACCAATACCTTTAAGAAAACCACCAATAAAGAATGATGGTATTTTTCCACCACGTTCCCACAGCTTCCACCAAGGTTTACTCTTAGTAACTGGTTGGTCAGCAGAAGAACCAGTACTATGCCTAGATGTTGTATCTTTGTGTGTAGAACCTATACCAAATGAACCTTCAGGAACACTATATCCATACTTTTTAACATCCCTCCTGACCATCTTGTCAGTTTGAGACTTATTCCTAAAGAGTTTTAAGAATCCCCAACCTCTACCACCTGTCTTATCTTTTTGATAGTCAGATTCCTCTTTGGAAATACTAGATCCAGAACCTTCTGCTTCAGTTATATGCTTTGCCTTATCTGCCTCTTTCTCAGCACCAATCCATTTATTAATACCATCAAATGCTTTACCTATCTCCTGTTTGGCACCTGTTACTAGACTCTTAGTAGTTCCTAAAGCACCACCGAACATATTAGCCATACCTGGAATTGCCTTAGTTCTCTCCCATTCCATTACAGATTCACCTATACCACCAGGAATAATCCTAGAAAGTAGGTATAGATCTAATGCCATACCAGCTGGTATTAATCCTTGTGCACCTGGTACTAGATAACCAGCCAACTCTGCTCCACCAGCAAGAGACTCTAATACACCACCAACATTATCACCATTCTTAAACGAATCAACAGCAAAGTAAAAATTGACAAGAGCACCCAAAAGAGGTATATCCTTTAACCTTGAAGCACCCACTTTCTTTGCTCCTGCACCTCTAACCAGCTTACCAATAGGAGAATTCTTAACTGCATTATTAAACGGTTTGCTTATATTTTCAGCTGTTTGTTTAATAGGTTTAACCTTTTTCCATACAGGTTCAAGGAACCTCTTGGAAACTGCATCCATACCCTTCTTGGGGAGTTTACTTAGATAATCCCAACCATTAGTACCCCACTTTTTTATTTTGTTGACACCACCAGTTACCCCATTAACTGTCGTCTTCCACCTAGTATTCATCCACTTACCGAAGACGTTTTCCTTCATTGGTACAGGAACACGGAAATCTTTAAAATCTAATTTCTTTAATAAATTACCAAACTTACTACCCTTTCCAAAAAACTTCTTAAGAGTTTGAGAAACTGTTTTTCCAGCCTCAAATGCCTTACCACCCTTCTTAGATCCAGATGCTATATGGGGAAATAATGTATTGGTAGTCTTAGCAATATCTGCTGCATTCGTTACACCCTTAAAACCCTTTTTAAAATTATTAAATTGCTTCCCAATGAACCTAATCGGTTTCATTATGGGTTTGCCAAACTTCTTGATGGTACTAACCATCTTCTTAAGACGTTTACTCTCCTTAAGGGCATTAAATCCCTTCTTAATTCGTTTACCCCAAAGTCTCTTTAATCCACCTATCCTCAACTTTGGCAATCGCCAATTCATTATAAAGTCAAGTAACCCTACAATATCAGTTACTGCTGCAAACGGATTGAGCAACCATCGCATCATGGTAAGCCCAAACATGAGCTTACCTAACCCACGTACTCTATCAAAGAATGAATCCTTACCGTCTTTACCTCCAGCCCCCATGAGATCTGAGAGTCCATCAAGAATATTATCCTTTACAATCCAAGATACAAATGAATATAATTTCTTTACAACAAAGACAAACTTCTTTAAAAATGTTTTTAACGCTGTTTTATTCTTCGGATCTTCCAACCAATTAAGAACACTCTTAATGACTGTAAGTTTAATTAACCATCCAAAGAATTCTACTATGGGTCTAAGGAACCCATTTAACCAACCAAATTTCTTTTTCGCTAAACCCTTTTGTTTACCATCGGGTTTAACTTTACCACCTTTTTGGAACGACTTATCTAATTCTGCTGCTTCCTCTGCTTCAGCATCCCTTTCTCTTTGTTCTGCTCTTCGTTGTGCCTGTTCTGCTAGTATTCTATTTGCTGCACTCTTGACAGCAATCTGTCTCATATCCCATACAACGTTACCTATACTAGCAACACTATTACCTATTCTATTGGTAGCAGTAATAGATTTTCTTGCAGCAAAAAGTGCTGGTGTAATTTTACCCTTTACTCCAGCATTTACAAACTTATGTGTAAACTTATTTGCCACTATTATTTACGTTGTTGGTTGACTCGCTCTTCCTCCATTCGTTTATTTTCTTCTTTAAGATAGTTCATTAAGAGATTCATATAGATCTCTTTCTCGAATGGTATTAAATTATCAATATAGTCACATGACCACTTATGGTGGTGCATTAGAGCAAAATTAACCTCGTAGAAGCTTTGTAACGTCTGATGGAGTAGAGCTATCCGAAAAAAGCTGATAAACCTTCCAGAGTTATATCACTTATAACTTTCGTCTTAGGATTAGTCACCTTAACAGTATGAGAGAGTTTAGGCATACTATCAAAGAAATCTTGGACTTCTTGGAACTGCTTACTACTCAATTGGTCGAAAAATTCCACCAATTCCTCTTTAGGTGTATCCATAGCATCATATACCTGTTCTTCATCAGCAATCTGCTTTACACAACTTGCTGCCATTTCAAATACAGAATCTACAGTAGGTTCTTCATCTTGGAAATTCATTTGAACGAATGTATCTAAACTAGGGTAACCCATAGTTAATATGACATCTGTGCCCAATTTAATTTCTTTTTTGTGCTTCTTATCTTTCTTAACCTTAATTTCATTTAAAGGTATCTTAACAGGAACTTCCGTTACTCCATCATCAGGACATGTTACATTGACTTCAACAGCCTCACCAACTGATTTGGTACGGATCTGTAGGAAGACAAATTCAATGTCAAAAGTTGGAAGATCGTCGATATCATGAATGTCAGTACATTCTACAATAATGTTTTTAATTGCACCAACAATATCTTCTTGACTGCCTGTCTCAGTTGCTAGGAGTAGCAATTTCTCTTCTTTTACAAGAAAAGGTCTAAAGTTCACTGTTCTGCCATCAGACGGCAGTTTCATTTTGTACTTAGGTACATTTAATTTAGGTAATGGCATAGTGTTTTCAATTCATAAAATTATTTATGGAAGTTCTCAGAACCACCACCTTTCCAAGGACTATGTTTTTCAACCGCTAAACGGTATGCCATTTGGTGTGGTGTTTCTGGTTTCTCTTCCTCTTGGGGTTCTACCGAACATGGTGGATCATAATTATCGGGATTAGGGTCAGGTTTTGCCATAGGCCAGTTATCGTAAGGGTGGGGTACATCATCAAACCACGTATCTAGTGGTAATCTATGTAGTACTTTCATTTTACCATATTCCGAGTGATTTTTGTGTAGCATCTACAGAAGCAAAGATCTGTTGAGCATCGACAAGTGGATCATAATAATCATCATCTCTTGAACCTAGTCCAGGAATAGAAATCTGAGTTCTTACTCCTGGTTCATCAAACTCTGCTGCTGTATAGAATCTATAACGTTCAAAGAAAAATCCTACCGTAAACGTCATAGGACGGTTTGCTTGGTTATTCAACTGAGTTGAACCTAGATTATAAGGAAATGCCTGTTGCATCTCCCAACTTGCAGTCAATTTATAATTAAATGCTTTTTGTGGATGTCTATCATTAGGATTCCATCCTTCTATCCTCTCATTTGCATTTCTTGTTTCAAATGTTCGAGGTTCTTCACGTTGTCCACCTTTCTCCCATTTAAAAATCATCATTCTAGGAGCATTATAATAATCATAATAATCACTATACTGATTAGCATCAGGAGCCATTAGTGATATCCACCTTTCAAAAAAGTTTCTACTATGTTGGGATTTGGGTGTAATAAAAGTTGCAGAGACCTGACTGAAAGCAGATCCAGTAGCATATTTAGTTGCAGTACCTATATTAACAAGTGAACCAGTTGTAACCTGTTTACTTGGTGTACTAATAGTTTGACAATAGAAATTTAAGCACTTACCCAACATTCCCCCTTTACCACCTGAACCAGGCATGAATGTTGAATCTTGATATCCAATAGTATCTGATATTACATGACCGTTGACACCATCACGTGCAGTCCAGTTTTTTAAGATTGCTGGTGGTACGATATGTATCGAAAATAAATTAGTAGACGCTGGAGAATAATCTTTATCCTTTAAGGCAAAGGACATGAACTCCTGTAAACTTGGGTATGCTGCCCTAGCTTGTTGTTTATGTGGTATATCTGAACGCCAAGGCATTATACTCTAAGCTCCTTTTCTGTAATGATCATGAACTCCATATTATAATCTTTGCAAAACTCAGTTGCTGCTTTCCACTTCGCATTATTGACACTCCAAGTGACAACTTCATTAATATATTTTTTAGTAACCCTTTTCTGTGTTTTAGGTTCCTTAGTCTGTCTAAGTGGTTTAACCTCTACTATAAATTTCTTTCCATTAGATTTAACATAAAAATCTGGAAAGTATCTATGACGTTTACCATCAACAGGTGAAATATAAGGTATAATTACTTCTTCACTACCCCATTCGGTAATAGAAGAATTAGCATCACAGAATTTCATAAACTTAAGTTCCCACCCTGAGCGATAGACTATATTATGATAATCACCCTTATACTTATTAGGTTTTTTAGGAAAGTACTTTCCTCGCTTATAACGCATAAATAAATACAGGTCACGTTAATATTTAGGTAGTTAAGTTGTCAATTTTCAGATACCCTTACCGAGCTCCTGTAACGCATGGTGAACGCCATAGAGATGCTGATGGTGCGACCTATGCAATTGACTGGGTTAGGTTTAAAAGTTTCCAAATGTCATTTCAAGATGACAACGCTGCATTCTATGGTGGTAATATAGGTGCAGTTAAAGCAGATAGGGTATACGATAATGATACAGTATACCTCAATATACCACCAGCATTATCAACAACATACCAATCAAACTATAGAACCGTAGATCTTGGAGTTGGTGGTATTGCTCTTGCTAATGCAGCAGCAAACGTAGAAGGCGAGATAAATTTTGATAAATTAGCAGAAACAATCCAAATGGCTGCAAAAGCAGCAAACCCTGAATTTGGTGCAAGTGCAATGACACAAGCAGCAAACAGTATTAGTGGATTCTTAGGATTACAAGGTAGTGTTGATATTAACAGTCTAGAGCAAATGACAAAGGGGAGAATATTCAACCCATATACGGAACAAGTCTTCAATAACATGAGTTTCCGTAATCATAATTTCAGTTTTAAAATGCTTGCTAGAAACCCTACAGAAGCAGAGAATATTCATAATATTTGCACATGGTTTAAAATGGGTTCTCACCCAACATTCCAAAGTGGTAAATTAGCAAGAAAGGTACGTCCAAAGAAATCTCAAATAGGTAAAAAAGGAGCAAAATACGAACCATTCGATGAAACTATCAAATCATTGAAAGATCTATTTGGATGGGGTAACAGCGATGATGACCCTTGGACAGGTGGGGGTCAATTAATGACAACTGCCGAAAGTCAGCGTTATTTCCAAGTTCCAAGAAAATTTGATATTCAATTCTGTCGTTTTGACTCTCAAGGAACTCTCGTATCTAGTGATGGTGATTTAGACCGTAATCTACATTTCAAGATATATCCTTCAGTATGCACAAACGTTACAGTGAACTATACTCCTGATAACCAATACAACGCTTTAAAGAGGGCAGGTGGTAATTCACTACTAAATGTACCAGCATTAGTATTGAACATTCAATTCACAGAGACTAAACTACTCACAACCGAAGATATAGAGAAGGGTTACTAAATATGGCATATTTTTCACAATTACCAAATACCTATATTGGGGAAGGTCTTACAGATGACGAAGCATTCAAATATCGTCTTGTCAAAAATATCTTCAGAAGATGTAAAATCAGAGATGATCTTGAAAAGTACACAACTCTATTTGAAACTACATCTATCCCAGATGGAGTTAGACCTTCAGATCTCGCATTAGCAGTACTTGGAAGTGCAGGACTTGATTGGGTAATTCTTATCGTAAATAATATTACAGACGTATATGAACAATGGCCAAAATCCGAATTTGACCTTCAAAACTACGTAATGGAGAAATACCAAGATCCTGATGATATTCACCATTACGAAACTCTTGAAGTTAAATACAATGATATAGTTTTCGTCAAAAGAGGTATAGAGGTCAATTCTACTTTTAGAGCAGTATTACCAGATGGAACAACTAAGACAACAGACGAATCAATATATCCAGTAAGTAATTATGAGCACGAGTCATATGAAAATGACATGAAGAGACTTATGCGAATACCTACAGGACAATTGACAAATATGATTACTGACGAATTTGCTAATTTGGTTGCATATGAACCACATTCAGAATTAGATGATCAAAACAATAAAAAAACTGTGCTAAATGTAGCACAGCGATTTATAGACACTAGAGGTTATATTAGTGCTAGTGTGAGTAATCAAGTAGAACTAGGCACAGTAACCTCATACGATAACGGACCAGGTTCATCAACAATTCAGGTTTAACTGAAAAACCTTTTTGACGAAAAAATATGCCGAGTTTTTTTCAGCGTTTCCTGGGAATCAGAGATCGAATAATATATCAGTCTTGCATGGGACTTCCAGTCCTGTACCTTGCATTGACCATCATACTTTCTAGCTCAATAATATAGTTTGTATTGTGCCAACGTGACTCTTTAATCTCATCCATAGCTTGAGATACTTGACACTCGGTCTGTTGGTCTTCATGGGTGAAATAATCGCCTGACATGTGTATTGTGTTGAATCTTACACACTATTTTATAACGAAACCCTCATAAAAGAGGGTTTTTTTATAATGTTTTAAGTTTTCCTTGACAGATGGTAATAATAGCATCCATCACCATGAGCACCGTACATAGGTGCATAAGTTCTTCTATCAATATGAAATTCGTCTTCAATAATCGATTCAAATCTATCAGGAGTGTAACCGTAAACTGGTAACTTACCTTGTGATACATGGAAGATAGGTTCATCAGAATCCTCTCTTCTAGCGAACACTCTGATAAACATTTTACTACTTGATACACCCAATAGAACTCTGTGATATTCTTCTACAATTAAAGTAGTATCTCTTGGATGATTCACATGGAATGCTCCAGCATCAATAAGATAATCAAAACTACCAGTCTTAAAGGGTAGATCTCTTATATCACCATGCACAAAGGTAGCTTCTGGAATCGCTTTAGCGGCTCTATCTACTACAGTCTTTGAAAAATCCAGTCCCACTACTTCACATTTAGTTGCAAGGTACTTGGTATTTCTACCATCAGCACAACCAGCATCTAATACTCTTAATGTACTTGGTACATTATACTCCTTAATAAAATTTACTACAGATAGATCTGGAACATAATCATTCTGTACATCCCAAGGTCCACCATCAGGACGTTGTTGGAAGTATCCATCCCAATCTTCTTGTAAAGTCATAATTGATCCTTCAGATATTTTAAGAGGTCATTCTGTCTGATATCAGACTCCACAATAGCTTTCGTCTTTTCGGCAATGTCGTCCAAGATATTAACGTCAAGACCTGCGAATGGTGGAACGATACCAAGTATGCGAAGTAATCCATCTACAAATAATGCGAGTGCAGTGAATCCAAG
>VTLG01007154.1_pt1 | contig 18936 bp, 29 predicted proteins | sample 4694571 | NCBI WGS metagenome assembly VTLG01 (sample SAMN12604809, study PRJNA352737) | marine metagenome | biome: ENVO:00000447; feature: ENVO:00000209|ENVO:00000569|ENVO:01000036; material: ENVO:00002151; isolation source: viral sequences binned using virsorter ...
AGCCAGAATATGTCTTGTCTGCGCTTTGGATAAACAAACAAAAGAAACATGAATTTAATCCACCCCACGATCATGATGGTAAATTATCTTTTGTTATTTATTTAAAAATACCTGAAGAATTAAAAAAAGAAAACGAAGCTTACAAAGGTAGAAGCGCTGGACCTGGTGGTATACAGTTTTTGTATGGTGATGGTCATAGAGATTGTATTACTTATGCATCATACTTCCCTGAAGAATTAGATATGTTTATATTTCCTGCATGGTTAAAACATTGGGTAAGTCCATTTACATCTGATTGTGAAAGAATATCTGTATCAGGTAATGTTCATGACTCAGTGCCTTTAAATAATGTAAAACAATTTGCACCGGAATATTTAAAAGATAAGGCAAAGAATGAGGGGTGATAGCTGGAGAGAGTGCCCTAATTACGAACGTTATTGGGTAGAAGATACAAGACACGGTCATAAAATTACTATCTTATTTGCGGACGGTACAAAAGATGAAATAAATCTTAAATGGCCTGATAGAATAAGAGATAGAAATGGGAGAGTTAGTGACCTTAAGAAAAAAATATCTTAATACAACTTATATTAATAAAACATGTTATAAATGTGGTAAAACTTATCCTAGAACAAAAGAATATTTTTATCCGATTAAACACAGTAATAAAAGTGTTAAGAGTTACACAGCTTTATGTATTACATGCGATAATATTAGAGTAAAATTATATAAAGAAAGAAATAAAGAAAATATTAGAATCGCTAACGTAAAATATAGAGAAACAGAGAGAGGTTATTTTAAAGAATTATGGCAATCTGTAAGAAAAAGCAGACACGGTTGTGAGTTTAAATCTTATGAAGAATTCTTAAATGTTTGGATTGAACAACAAAAGACTTACGGTAATAAATGCCCTTATTTAAATATAGAAATGACTAGAATTAAAGGTTTTAACCAACAAAGTAGAGTTTCGGGAGGTGGTAGAAAGGTTCAAACTAATATATCTAAAGATAGAATAGATAGTAGTTTGCCTTATAGTCGACGCAATTTAATGTTTTGTTCTTGGAAAGCCAATAATATGAAATGTAATATTACACCTAAAGTTGCTAAAAGATTTTTAGGTTTCCATAAAGAAAGATTCGGTGATGAGTATTAAAAACCCAGTAGCAAAAGAGCTTAGAACAAATAAATATAGGCCAAAGGTAGTGAAAAATAAAAAGAAATATGATAGAAAGTATAACGCAGCAATTGCGTATCATGAAATGTTAAAATTTTTTAGAAATAATAATGTCGATTAAACATAAAATAAAATTCAAGAGTTAACGAGATAGGGGTACAAGTTCTGCAGTATTGCGTTCCTCTGGACCTAAGCACAGTGCCGAAAGGCCCGCGTCGAAGCTCGGCGTTAGCGACGGGGAGAGTATCAGACGTGGTGTCCCCGCTAACGATATGAATAAAGAAAACGAAGAAAAATTTTACGAAATGGATAGACCTAGATTTGAAGAGCACGATGAGAAAGATTATATAGAACATTGTAGAAAGTTTTTTAAAGGTGAAGTGGAATAAAAAATTTACCTACCCGAAGTCTGTGCGTTCTCTAGTCAATGACGCTAGACACTACGAAGTAGGAGACGAGAAACTGCCCTCTGTTACCACGATACTAGCAGCTACACAGAGCGACGAGAAGCGAGAGTCTTTGGCTAAGTGGATTGCTAAAAAAGGCAAAAAAGAGGCAGATCGTGTTAAAAATGAGGCAGGTAAAAGAGGCACTGCAATGCACAGTATTTTGGAACATCACATCCTCGGAAACAATACCCTAGATCTTACTGACGTGGGCCAGGAAGCGCATCGGATGGCAAAAGTAGTCATCGAGAAGGGTTTTCCTAATCTTGAAGAAATTTGGGGTTCTGAGGTAGTTCTATCTTACCCAGGACTATACGCAGGGCAAACAGATTTAGTTGGTATATATCAAGGTAGAGAAAGTATTGTTGACTTTAAACAATCGAACAAGCCGAAGAGAGAAGAGTGGATAGAAGATTATTACTATCAAGGTGTGGCCTATGCTACAGCTCACGACTGTATTCATGGAACGAATATAGAACAATGCGTGATCATGATGTGTACACCGGATTTATTTTATCAACAGTTTGTTCTAAATGGGGCAAGATTTAGGCAATACAAATGGAAGTGGTTAGAAAGATTAAGTGAATATTATAAAAAGAAAATGTAGAGAAGCTGATCTTCTGGCTGCTCGTTTCTACAAATTAGCAGAGGGAGACAGGGATCGAGTGGCGAGGGACTGGTATAATAAGGTCAAAGAGGCAGCAAATTTGGTTAAATTGTACACTTTTGACGCACAAAAATGTAGAAAGAATTTAGCGTCAAATAAGGCTTATTTAAGCAAGGGTCAAAAAAATGTAGAAAATGTAGAACGAAATGTAGAAGCGGGAACCGTTGGTATTATTGACTAATAGTATCTTTTTCTACATTTCTACATTTTATTTTATCAAATCAACCTAGCGCTTCTATAAATGATAAATTTATATCTATAAATGTAGAATGTGATAAAACAGGGTATGAGAAGGAAGAAGAGCAAATATAAGCACGCAGTTATAGGTAAGAAGAAGTATTACTTCTACAAAATCGTATGGAACGATCCGTGCGGCGATGCAGGTCATGCAGATGTAGACGAGATGAAAAAATTACTACCAGCCACAATGATATCTCAAGCTTACATCTTTGATAAGAATAATAAACATGTTTGGACGTTTGCAAGTTATGACAGTGAAGCTGCCGTATTTTCTGATCGTAATTGTTTTCCTAGATCTATTATTAAGAAGATGGAAAAGATACTTTTATGAAATGTTGGCATTGTAAAACTAAATTAATTTGGGGTGGTGATCACGATATTGAAGAAGAGAACGATACATACCAGATGGTGACTAATTTATCCTGTCCTAAATGTCATAGTATTGTAGAAGTATATTATCCAAACGAACAAACTATAAAAGAATATAAAAATTATGATGAATCTTTTTGAGATTCTGGTTTTGATAGCACTCGTTCTTTTAATTCTTTTTCATCAACACCCTCAAGAATCGGTGAGTACTCATCAATTATCATCTTCATTCGATTCTCTAATTCTTCAGACGTTAGATCTTCGAGTTTACCAGTACGAATAATTTTTTGTTCAATGTAAAGCCCAGCTGCTTTACCTCTTGCAACTTCAGCATTTACAGCTGCAGACCATGCACCTTTTTGTAACGCTGCTTGTCTTATCTTACCAAGTTCAGCAATATGTTTACCATAATCTACTTCGTATTTTTTGTTGTACTCATCTCTGATTTCACCAATATATTTAACAACCAAAGGATATGTTCTTGGTGATTGTAATTCTGATGCAGTTATAGTTGCTCTGTCTTTGTTGTACCCAGCTTCGATAGCGCACTCTGTTGGAGTCTTTCTACCTTCGTTAGTTACAAGCAGTTGAGCAAACTTAATTTGCATTTCTGTAAGTTTTTTTGGTAAACCCATATATTGACATATAAGGTAATATGACGTAAAAGACAAGTGTCGACAGAGTTATTATGGGGGCAGGCTAGGGAGACTGAATCTGCCCCACAAAATTATGCAAGGAAAGTTATTAAGACAGGCATTAGATAAGTTTATGAAAGCAGACGCTGCGCAGAACGCAAGAGTTCAAGTTGTGCTGCCAAACGGAGATTTCTACGACGTAAAAGGTATTCAACTTTTGGAAAATAAGTTGATTGGTGTAAGAGAAACACACCGTCTTGCTATCACCATAGAGCCAACACAGTGGCATATGGGTAAGGTAATTAAAAAGCTGTAGTTACGTTGAAACCTGAAAGAAAATTCTGGTTGGAAGTGAAGAAAAATACACCAGAAATAACGTGGACAAGACTAGAAAATTTGGCACTTCCAGGTGTTCCTGACTTGCTTGGATATAATAAACACCAACACTTTTTTACAGTTGAGTTGAAAGTAACACGCAGTAATAAAATACGCTTCTCACCACATCAAATTGCGTTTCATGTGCAACACCCAAAGAATACATTTATCTTAGTAAAGTCTCTCGACACTAGAGACTGGAAACTTTTTGAAGGCAAAAATATTAGGAAGCTTGTTGCTTGCGGCTTGTCGCTTGCAGCTTGCCGCTCGGGGCTTGTTGCTTGCTGCTTGGAGCTCGCTCAGGTTGGTTCGAAAGCTTGATGCTTGCTGCTTGAAGCTTGTAGCTTGTAAACCTAACCCTGACCGGGTAGCCGTTTTCACGGCACCAGTCGTTGTGAAGATTATTTATTATACTATCGTACTTACGTCTAGCAGCCATACATCTCCTCACAATAATCGTCTAGTCCTAAGTTGTCAGTGAATGGTTCAGTGACCTGATCACCGCCCCAATAGCCTTCGACGTATTTCGTATCCAGGTTTACCCATACCGTCGGGCCGCCTCCTGCTACCAGCAGCTCGGCGCCCAGGTAACGCTTCTCCCGGTCCACGATGTAACGAATGTCGTAAACGCCTTCCATCCATTCAGTCACGGTCCCTGTGCCGCTGGTGTCATCTATCTTTAGGCCATCTGTTATTTCTTGCGCAATGTCCTTGCACATCCTGCGAAGCTGCTCTTCGCATGTCTCGCTTTTCTTTTTTACTGCACTCATTTTTTTCCTTTCTGTTTACTCCTATAATATCCTACTGCCTGAAGCTTGTCAAGCTTGAGCTTGTCGCTTGTTGCTTGACGCTTGCCGCTTGAAGCTTGTCGCTTTGGCCAAGCACACCGAGGCCGGCGTGCTTTATTTTAATAACCCAGGTAACAGGCCTGCTGGCTATACGAGCCAGGTGCTTGACCCCAGATCTCAGTCGCTGTACAGCAAATTACCCTCGCATTCTGGAAGGTACTGAGATCAGGGCTCAAGTGTGGGCATTTATTCGGTGTGATCAATTCACCTATAGGAAATTTTTAAGGCATTTCTATAGCACAGCCACCCACGATCAAGCTTTGGATGATGCCCAGACCATACCTGTGCATTTAAGACTATTGTATGCCTCGTCCAATTCTTGACCCCAGATCTCTGGCACTGTAGCTACCTTGCAAGTGGCACCAGAGATCAGGGCTCAAGGGCGCAGGTGTGCGTAGGCGGGGTCCTCAGTATGCATCCCTACTAACCCAGACCTCCAGTCTCACGACCTATGCTATAGAGTTTAATTCCTCACTCCAAGCGCCTTTAAACCTGAAAGGACTACAGGATTTTTATCCCTGTATTCCTAACACTATATAAACACTTGACAATCTTTTGTCAATAGGATAAACCTATAAATATTAATAACTAACAGAAAGGACATAAATGTCTAAAATAAGAATGAATACAGAATATAGAAACAAACTCTATAATCGTATTAAAGATGTCTTTGAGAAAGAGGACACGCAAGAACGACAAGGTTTTTTAGAGGCGAGAGAAAACTTTGAGGATAAACAAACGACAGCGTTTGAACTTGCAAGACAAGTAGTAGAGAGGTCATACCCTACTGATGATGTAGCCACACTACGAAAGTTTAAGAAAAAGTATGGCGACCCCTGTGATGTAGTTGCAAAAGATAAATGTTTTTACTTTGCACATAACGAGGACACAGATGAAGATGGTGATAAAAAAGAAACTAAATCTCATTTTGATTTTAGTTTGTATGGCAATCTCAATGGTAATGAGTATAGTAATGGTGGTTATGAAAGCGACCACTTTGCCCACGCATATTATAGAGAGGAACTTAAAGCAAAAGGTTTAAATCCAGATATAATTGCGCAACAAAATGGCAAAGATGATAACCCACACAAAACTAAGCACGTTGACGCAAACAATAAGTTTCTTGGTAAATCAAGTAATGGTTATTCTAATAATAGTGAAATTGGTATGACTAAAACTTTTAATAACCAATTTGAACTTGATGTCATTGGAACTTCTCACTGTCGTTCAAGAGCAATAGCTTGTACTAAGAATGAGTATGAACAGTTTGAACAGTGGCGAATGGCAAAAGCCAATGTTGTTTCCAAACACCAAACTTGGATAGATAGTATCAGCAAACAAACTGAACAATTAAAAATCGGTTTGAAAGCATACAGATATTTAAGTGAGGGAATTGAGTTAGCAAAAGAACTTGGAATAGAATTAGATGAGGCAGAATTAGTTAGAACTAACTCTACTGGTTTGACTATCTACAACCCAAGCAACTTGGCTAATTTAATTAAAGGTATGAAAAACAAAAACCAAACAAGAGAGGATAAGATTAAGGCAAGACTACTATACGAAAAACAAAGTGTAAATTAACATTTGACATCTAGGGGATATTCCTATATAATATCCCCTATAAACAGAAAGAGAAAGGACACAATGCAAACAGAAACAAAAATCTTGGAGTCAAAAGTAGAACTGATGACAAGAATAAATAAACTACTACAACTAATGAACACTATGCAAGACAATATGAAACTTATGGCAGATAGAATAATTAAGTTAGAGGAAAGGTTAGGTAAATAATGTTTTACATAACTTATTTTGCAAAGAAACATAAAAAGTTCATTACACGAAAAGGTCAGTATGATAAACCAGATGGAACAAAAGGAAAATCCTTTGTATCTAAAAATGGTGTACCCTGTTTAGTATATTGGGATTTAGAAAATGATGATTGGAGAATGGCTGTCGGAGAGGCAAAGGTTAGAACATAATGAGCAAAGCAGAAATAATAGGAAGAATGTTAATGGTGCTAATTGGTTTTGCAGTTGCAATGTTAGGAATAATATATGCAGTCCACACGCAAGATGTATACCTAGGTATACTGATTTCAGTTGGAGGAGTTGCGTCAATGTTAGGAGGGCTACCACAATGAATCACGTTTGGTGTCACGGTCCGAGTTGCCATACTCAATCAACACAAGACCGAGTACGAGGTAGCAAGGGTTCTAAAGTTTTAAGAACTAGAAAAATAAAAGTATATGATGGTATTCAACTCGGAACTAGTTTGTATCATTATTTTTGCAGTCAGAGTTGTTATAATGAATTTGCAAATATATATGTTGAGCAGATTGTTAGAATTGCACCGAGGACCGAGCCGCTCGAAACACCGATTGAGGACCCTAAGAAAGTTACACACGAGGGCAATTATGTTTATCCAGATGGCACACGTCATACGTGGACAGAAACAGAAATAAAAAAGATTGACAGGGAAAGCAATGTAGGATAGTATAGGACTATGGAAACAAAAACAGCAGAACTAAAAATCATTGATGATGTAAAACTAGAGCCAACTCTTAAAGAGGCGCAAGCTTATGTAGGTGGCTACGTTGAAGGTATCTCTATGCCGAATGGAGATTATCTTATCATCAATGAGGAAGGCAAGTTAATCGGTTTGCCATTAAACGAACAAGCATCAAAGTTATGGAAGGACACGTTCGATAACGATGACTACATAACTGGACGAGATGACTTCGTTGTAGGCAATGCCATATTAATTAAAAAGGACGCCCTAAAAGTTTGGGCGGCATAACAACTACAAGTTGTGGCGCCCTTCGGGCGCCGCGCTTCGCGCCTTCGGCGCTCCGCGCCGATAGAGGTACCAAAGCACTGCCAAATTTTTTTTGTTATAATAATATTAATTTATATATAGTATAGAAGGGGTCCCACCAGGTAGCATATATTGCTAAGTCTTGTATATTTATATACAGTAAATACTTTCTAGGTTTCAAAATTAATCCTAAAAAATTTTGCAGAAAATTTTTTTGAAATGAAAATTGATATAGATAAAATAAAAAAACTACCTCCTGATGTCCGTAAGGACTTCATGAAGACTTTCTTACAGTACCAAGAAAAGAAAAAAGAAAACAAAATACATACTAATTTTATGTCGTTTGTAAAACATGTATGGCCTGATTTTATTGAAGGTTCTCATCACAAGATTGTCGCTGAAAAATTTAATCAGCTAGCTGAAGGTAAATTAAAAAGATTAATAATTAATATGCCACCCAGACATACAAAGTCCGAGTTCGCTAGCTACTTGCTGCCCGCTTGGATGGTGGGTAGAAACCCGAAGCTCAAGATCATTCAATCCACTAACACCACAGAACTATCCGTTAGGTTTGGGCGTAAAGCAAAAGCACTAATCGACTCACAAGAATATCAATCCGTATTTAAAACTAGACTCAGAGAAGATTCACAAGCTGCGGGTAAATGGGAAACCCAAGGAGGCGGTGAGTATTACGCAGCCGGTGTAGGTTCAGCGATTACAGGAAGAGGTGCAGACCTTTTAATTATAGATGACCCACACTCAGAACAAGATGCGATGAACAAAGAAGCAATGGATAGAGCTTACGAATGGTATACATCAGGTCCTCGTCAACGTCTTCAGCCAGGCGGTGCAATTGTTTTAGTTATGACAAGATGGAGTACAAAAGATCTTACAGGGAGATTACTTGGCGCGCAGCGAGAAGCCAAAGCTGATCAGTGGGAGATCGTAGAGTTTCCGGCCATCATGCCAAGTGGTAAACCTTTATGGCCAGAGTATTGGAAGTTAGAAGAATTAGAAGGAGTTAAAGCATCAGTAAGTTTACAAAAATGGAATGCGCAGTATATGCAAAACCCAACTTCAGAAGAAGGAGCTATCATTAAACGAGAATGGTGGAGGACATGGGATAAAGATTGGGTGCCAGCATTAAAGCATGTCATACAATCATACGATACAGCTTTTTCTAAAAAAGAAAATGCCGACTATTCAGCTATTACAACGTGGGGTGTTTTTTATGAAAATGATGATAGCCCTGCTAGTTTAATGTTATTAGATGTTAAAAAGGGAAGATATGATTTTCCAGAGTTAAAACAAGTTGCTTTTGAACAATGGAAGTATTGGGATCCTGATACGGTGATTATTGAATCAAAAGCATCAGGTCAACCTTTGACAGATGAACTAAGAAAGATGGGTATACCTGTCGTTAATTTTTCTCCGTCTAAAGGAAACGATAAGCATACCAGGGTAAATTCTGTTGCACCTTTATTTGAATCTGGTATGATATGGGCTCCCGAACAGGAATTCGCTGAAGAAGTGATCGAGGAGTGTGCGGCCTTTCCGTTTGGTGATCATGACGATTTGGTTGACTCGACAACCCAAGCCATCATGCGTTTTAGACAGGGTGGTTTTGTATTACATCCTGACGATGAAAAAGAAGAGGTCAAACCTCAAAGGAAAAGGATTTATTATTAATGAAACTATTAGAATTATTAAAACAACTGTTTGGCCAAAGTTACTTAAATAAAATTATAGGCACAAGAACAAATATTTCTAAACCTATCAAACTAGACAAGAACAGTCCTTTTAAATTATACTCAGATTCAGCTTTTGAAAATCCTGAAGTTTTAGCTTACATAGAAAAAAAGATAAAAGAGTACGGTCCATATGCTCTATCTAATAAAAACATGTCAGAAGTTAAAAATTTTGAAATGAATGCAAGAAGATACTTAAACGCTAAAAACAAGAAAAAAGAAAAACTTGAAATTAATCCAGAGCTTTTAAAAATGACAGATGATAAATTAAACGCTCTAGCAGAAGAAGGAAACGCTTTACAATCTAAAAAAGATCTTACTTATAAAGAGACAAAAAGATTAGAATATATAAATAATCTTTTAGGAGATGCACAAAAACTTCCAGAGACAGGAAAGGGATTGACTGAAGATCTTAAAGCAGCAGGTTTTAAACCTGAAGCAGAGATTATTGATATTACAACACAACAAACAGTTAAACCAGAAGGTATTATGAAATTAAAAAAAGAGCTTGGTTTACCTGAAGGTGTTGAACCAGGGAGTCTAGCAGACAGAGGTATCAAAGATTCTGCTCAATATAAAATGGATCAACAAGGTGTAACATCTGTATTAGATGAAGATTATGTACCACCAAAAACAACCTCGTTAGAAGAAGATGACATAGCAGCAGGAATAGCTAAGATAAATGATAGAATGGCAAAAGGTTACAGCGCTATGCAAGAAGGAAAACGAAGAGCTGTTATAAGACAAATTTTATTAAAAGATAAACGAATTAATTTACCAGAAGATGTTGAAAACAGTTTGAAAAATTACGATGATTTAAGAGGTGGCGGTGATCAAAACATGGATCCGTTAAAAATTTTTGAAAATTATTACGAGAGAGACAATGAAGTGTTGGGAACACTAGATGGTATTATCGATACGGCTGAGAATGAATTTAAAGCAGCAGATACATTTTTATCTATGGAAAATAATTTTAAACCTAAAAAAATTAAAACAGTTGAAGAATATGCAGAAGATGGAGATTTAGATCCAGGTGGCATGGCTGAAGGTGGTAGACCTGGCAAAGGTCTAAATTATTTGATGGGGATATAATGAAGATAGCCGAATATAATCAAATGATGGCTTATCTTACTCGACCCGAGCCAGTAATTTTACCTCAACCAAAACCTCAAGAGCTTATAGATATTCAAGAACAAAAAAGAATTGAAAGAGAGAAAAAAACTTTTGAAGAAGCTAGTCCTTTCTTGATGGAGGAGTCTGTAGATTTTATTGAGAGAGAAGAATTGAAAACAGGTTCAAATCAATATGGAAAGTCTCTTATAAACAACCCAGAAACTATAGCAAAAGTTAAAAAAATGTTTCTCGAAGAAAAAATTTCAGCTAAAGAAGTTGCTAAAAGATTGTCTATATCTGAACCCACAGTTGGTAGAATTTTAAAAGATGCAAACATAACTGATTTTAGAACAACAAGAAGAATTGAAAGATTTTCAAAATTAAAAAAATTAGTAGAGGAAGCAAACAAAGGTGATAAATTTATACTGATGCAAGATTTAATAAAGAAGGCGGGGTTTCCAGGAAAAGATTTATTTTTTTATAGAGGACTTAAAGAAGAGTTTAATATTCCTAAATTAGAAAATCAAAAAGACAAAATAAAAAAAGTTTTTAATTCTGTTGTTAATAACCCAGACACGCCAATAAAAGAACTTAAAAATTTCTCAAAAGTTATCGCTGACAAAACGGGTTTAAATAGAGTTTCCACTAATGTTATTTTAAATACCTTACCTGAGTACTCAGATTTTAAACCTATTTTAAACAAAATTACAAAACCAGGATTTCAAAAAAAGGCAGAAGGCATGACTTTGGGTGAAGTAACAAAAATGACAAAGCAAGTGAAAGAAAGAGTTCCCGCTATGACGTTCACCTCTCCAGAAAAATTTATTGTTCAATCTGCTATAAGACACGTTGAAAAAGGTGGAAATAAAATTAAGTTTGTTAAAAAACCAGGTGACTTGGATGCAAAAGGTAATCGTATTACAGATTTTGATGCAGAGTTTATTTATAAAGATAAAAAATATAATTTTAAACAACTTTTAAAAGAAGGGAAAAAAATACCTGCGTTCAAAGGAGTATATAATTCATTTGATGATTTAAATAAATTATTATCTAAAAAAGTAATACACCCTGTCACCAAAGAAGAAACCACACTTAAAAAAGTAATGGAGGAGGCTTATCAAAAAGGAGCGGGATATGGAAAAGGAAGATCCCCTTATGAGATTGATCATTTTAAAGGTGTAAAAAAACAACCTTTTTCTAATTTAAGAGTATTACCAAGAAGAATTAATGCGGCGGAAGGACTTATAAGAGAAATAGAAGGACAAGCAAAATTAGGTTTGTTAAAAACAGAAGATTTTACTCCTGACAAAGTAGAAAAATATATTAAAAAAATAGGTTATAATTATACAAAAGATATAGACACTTTAGCAAAAAATGAATTAAAATTAGCTGAAGATATTTTAGTAAGAAATAGAAAATTAGACACACCTATTCAAATTGCAAAAAAAGCAGTATTTAAAAAAGACTCATTATCTATACCCATACAAGAAAGAGGCCAAAAAAAACTAACCTCTTTACAAAAGATTATGCAGGGTGGTAAAACTTCTGGTGTTGACCCAGTTCTTTTAACTAAAGCTGGCTATGAAGAGTTTGTAAAACCAACTGGTAAGTTTGCGGGTCAAATTGCTAAAGGTGTAGGCAGAAGTGCATTGACTGCAGCTGATTTTGCTTTGTCCGCTGGTAAGGGAGCAACAGGTTTAGGACTAGGTCTTTTACTAGAAGCTGATCCTATCATTACTGGAATGTCAGAGGGAAAAACTTTTGGCCAAACAGCTAGAGATACATTTATAGGAACCGCAATCGATCTCATACCTGGTGTTAACTTAGGAAGTCTTAATGAGGATCTTATTAAACTAGCTAACACAGACCAAGAAAAACTTGCTGTGCAAAACTTAATTGATTACCAACGAGACTATAAAAGATTTAATAAAGAATTAAACGCTTTTAAATCTTATGTGCAACTTAATCAAATTGAATTAGAAGAATTAGGTCTTAATGCTAGTGATTTAGTTAATATGGAAAGTCGATTAGCTAAAAGATTTAAAGAGATACAAACTAGAGCACCAATCGCTTACGACTCAGATGCTATTGAATTAGTAAAAGGTCTTGCACGAAAAGAAGCTATAAGGAGAAAAGAAAATTTAGAAACAGGTATCGCAGGAAAAATTTTTGGAGACCGTATGGCAAAAGAGCCAAATTTTATTGATGACAAAACTCAACAAATTTTAGCAGCGTCTACCGGCCAAAAAGGAGCAACAGATAGTTACACAGATACATATAGATTTTTACCACAAGAACAACTTTCACCAGAAGAGTTAGAGGAAAGACTTGATATGGAAGGTGGTATTATGGCAGCTAACGGAGGAAGAATAGGTTACTCGAACGGAACAGATTTAGCTATTAAAGAATCATTAGAAGCTTATCAAAGATATTTAAAAGCTGGTGGTGAACTTTCATACAAAGATTTTATTGCTTTAGGTAGCGAAGGTGTAAGCAAATTTTTTAACTCTGGTGGCAGAGTAGGTTTTGCTGATGGACCCATGGATCCAAAAAGAAGACTCTTTTTAAAATTAATGGGAGGTATAGCTTCGCTACCTTTTATGTCTAAATTTTTTGGAAAGTCAGAAGTTTTTAAACCTGTAGTTAAGATTGCAGGTAGTTCTACTAAAATGCCAGACTGGTTTCCTGACCTTATAAACAAAGTTATGTTTAGTGGCACAGGTAAAAGAATAGACGCAGATTTAACATTGTATGAACCAAAAGAATTACCAGGTATAAAAATTTACAGAAATGATGATGGTAGAGTTTCTGTAGAAGGTGAAAACGCTTATGGAAAAGCATATAAGATTGAGTATGAACCACCAGGGTATGAGCTTATTGATGAAACAACAGGCAAAGCTGCAAAAAAACAAGGTGAGTTTATAGCTGAAGAGGAAGTACCTGTTAACGTAGATCCTGATGGTAACACTGATTTTGATATAGAAGTTCTTGATGATTTAGACCAAATATTAGGTCCAGACACAGCAAGTATGGAAAAATTTGCAACAGGTAAAATTACAAAAACAGTAAAAGACTTTACAGGCGACACAGGTATGAAAACGGGAGAGTACAATGTAGGTGCCGCCGAAGCAAGATTTGAGCAAGCAGCAGATGAAGCAGCTGAAACGTTAGCGGAACAAGCAGAGGAGGCGGCAGCAGCACTAGATGAAATTGACTAAAACCATACCCCCTAAATCAGGCCCACAGCCGAAGGGGTTGCTTATTGATTATAATACTGTTAAACCTGTGAAACTGGAGAAAATAAATGGCAGACATAGACAAAACTCTACCAAACGTAGAGCAAGAAATAAAAGTTCCATCACCTGAAGAAATTCAAATAGCTGAAGAACAGAAACAGCAAGAAGTTGATGAACAAGGTAATCCTGTCGAAGTTACAGAAAATGAAGATGGCTCTGTAGATATAAACTACGATCCTTCAATAGGAGCTGTTGAAGGTGGACAAAACCACTATGATAATTTAGCAGAACATTTACCTGATGACGTATTAGGAAGATTAGGAACAACACTTTATCAAAACTATCAAGATTATAAAAATTCTAGAAAAGATTGGGAAAGAGGTTATAGAGAAGGATTAGATTTATTAGGATTTAAATATGACAACAGAACTGAACCATTTCAAGGAGCGTCGGGTGCAACTCACCCTGTGTTAGCAGAAGCTGTAACACAATTTCAAGCTCTAGCATATAAAGAATTATTACCTGCAGAAGGTCCCGTAAGAACACAAATTTTAGGTTTACCAACACCAGAAAAAGAACAACAATCTCAAAGAGTAAAAGATTTCATGAACTATCAAATCATGGATAAGATGAAAGATTACGAACCAGATTTTGATTCGTTATTATTTCATTTACCGTTAGCAGGCTCAGCTTTTAAAAAAGTTTATTATGATGAAGCAACGTCAATGGCTTGCTCTAAGTTTGTTCCCGCAGATGACTTGATTGTTCCTTATTCGGCTACCTCATTAGACGATGCGGAATCGATCATTCATCGGGTTCAAATATCAGAAAACGAATTACGAAAACAACAAGTAGCGGCTTTCTACAGAGATGTAGATTTAAAACCAGGACCAGTAAATGAAACTGAAGTTCAACAAAAAGAGAGAGAACTTCAAGGTGAAACAAAAGGTCGAGATGAAGATGTATTTAATCTATTAGAATGTCACGTAAATTTAGATCTAGAAGGATTTGAAGATATGGGAGAAGATGGTGAGCCAACAGGAATTAAACTTCCTTATGTTGTAACAGTAGAAGAAAATTCTAGAGAAGTTTTATCAATCAAAAGAAATTATGAAATAGGAGATCCATTAAGAAAAAAAGTAGACTACTTCGTACATTTTAAATTTTTACCCGGACTAGGTTTTTATGGTTTTGGTTTAATACATATGATTGGTGGATTATCAAGAACAGCAACGTCTGCACTAAGACAATTATTAGATGCAGGTACTTTATCAAACTTACCCGCAGGATTTAAACAAAGAGGAATTAGAATAAGAGATGATGCACAATCTATTCAACCCGGTGAATTTAGAGACGTAGATGCACCTGGTGGTAACATCAAAGATTCCTTTATGATGCTTCCTTTCAAAGAACCATCACAAACGTTATTAGCACTTATGGGCGTCGTAGTACAAGCAGGTCAAAGATTCGCTTCAATAGCAGACTTGCAAGTAGGTGAGGGTAATCAATCAGCAGCTGTGGGTACGACAGTAGCTATGCTGGAAAGAGGAAGCAGAACAATGTCTGCTATTCATAAAAGAATTTACGCAGCTCTAAAACAAGAATTCAAATTAATGGCTAGAGTTTTCAAGTTATATCTACCAGAACAATATCCTTACGATGTTGTTGGCGGTCAAAGAATGATTAAAAAAACAGACTTTGATGACAGAGTAGATATATTGCCAGTTGCAGATCCAAACATATTTTCTCAGACACAGCGTATTTCCCTCGCACAGTCGGAACTGCAGCTGGCAACATCTAATCCACAAATACATAATTTATACCAAGCTTATAGAAACATGTATGAAGCGTTAGGGGTTAAAAATATTGATAAGCTTTTAAAACGACAACCTATTCCCACACCGAAGGACCCAGCGTTAGAGCATATTGATGCTCTCGCTGGGAAACCATTCCAAGCTTTCCCTGGTCAAGACCATAGAGCACATATAACTTCACATTTAAATTTTATGGCAACAAATATGGCTAGAAATAATCCAATGGTTATGGCTGCGCTTGAAAAAAATTGTTTTGAGCACATTTCTTTAATGGCACAAGAGCAAGTCGAAATAGAATTTAGAGGAGAAATGCAACAAATAATGGCAGTTCAACAAAACCCACAAGCATTACAAAACCCACAATTACAAATGCAATTAAAAATGATGTCTGAAAAGATTGAGGCAAGAAAAGCACAACTTATTGCAGACATGATGGAAGAATTTACTAAAGAAGAAAAGAAAATTACTTCTCAATTTGATAATGATCCAATCGCTAAACTAAGAGCAAGAGAATTAGACCTTCAAGCACAAGAAAATGCTAGAAAAAAACAAGAGGGAGAGGAAAGATTGAACTTAGATAGAATGAGAACGATGATGAATCAAGAAAATCAAGACGAAAAACTTGAACAAAATGAAGAATTAGCAAAATTAAGAGCTAATACTTCAATTGAAAAGACAATTTTGTCAAAAACGTTGCCAAGTGCTAAAGATATGGGCGCAGGAGGCGTGATAATTAAAAGAGACGACTAAAATTGTCGACAAAATTTTAAAAAAAGAGTAAAGTAATTAAAAAAGGAGCTAATATGGCAGAAAAAAACAAAAAAGACCTTAACCAAGAGATGTTTACGAACAAAGATGGTTATGTTGAAGGTGGAATTGACGTTGAAATGACTGATCCGTCTGAAATGCAAGAACAAGAAGTTCAAGGTCAAGGAAATATCTTAGCAGAGAAAAAAAGAAAAGCTAAGTGGTACTAATATGGCTTGGTTTAGTCTAGCAAAAATTGCTTTACAAGCGGGAAGTAAAATTTATTCTAACCGTCAAAAGACAAAAATGGCTATGTCTGATGCACAGTTAATGCATGCAGAAAAAATGGCTCGGGGTGAGGAAGCTTACCAGGGTAAACTTCTTGAAGCTAGACAATCCGACTGGAAAGACGAATTTGTGCTTGTAATTTTAAGCGCTCCGATTATAGTATTGATGTGGGCAGTCCTATCGGATGATCCTACTGCGATGGAGAAGGTAAAATTATTCTTTGAATATTTTTCTACTCTTCCAAGCTGGTTTACGAATTTATGGATCCTTGTCGTAGCTAGTATTTTTGGTATTAAGGGGACACAAATATTTAGGAACGGAGGAAAAAAATAATGGTAAATAGAATATACAACAAACAAGTTTCACCTAAAGGATACATGAAAGGTGGCCGTGTTAAAAAAATGGGCGGAGGAATGACAAGAGAAATGTATTCTAAAGGTTCAAACGGCAAGAAAAAAGATAAGAAAAAAGCTTTTGGTATGTTATCGGTGAAAGCAGGAATAGATAAAAATCCTAAACCTACTCAAGCAGATAGAATTGCTGGAGCTAAAATGAGAAACAAAGGAAAAAAAGCGTAATGGCTGGTAAAGGTTTATACGCAAACATTCACGCTAAAAGAAAACGTGGAGGTAAGATGCGAAAGAAAGGTGCAAAAGGTGCACCGAAAGCGTCTGACTTTAAGAGAGCAAAACAAACAGCGAGAGCATAATGACTAAACTTTGTCCAAGAGGAAAAGCAGCAGCGAAGAGAAAATTTAAGGTATACCCTAGCGCCTATGCTAATGCCTACGCATCTAAAATATGTGCAGGTAAAATTAAAGATCCCTCTGGAGTAAAAAGAAAAGATTTTAGAGGTCGTAAACCATCTGCAATGGGTGGAAGAATAAAAGTAGCTGGCGGCGGAGTTGCAGAAGCAGCAGCAAAATTACGAAGACAAGGTCTTAAAGGTGGTGGTCTTTGCACAAAAGGAATGAATAGAGAAGCTGTTGGAAAGAATTCCTAATGGCTAAAAACGGTTTAGATAAATGGTTCAAACAGAAATGGGTGGATATTGGGAGCAGAAAAAAAGATGGTTCCTTCGCAAAGTGTGGCCGTTCAAAACAAAAAGCGGACTCAAAGAGGAAGTATCCAAAATGCGTGCCACTTGCCAAAGCCACACGGATGACAAAAGGCGAAAGGGCGAGTGCTGTCAAACGAAAAAGAGCAGCTGGTAATACGGGTCCAAAACCAACTAACGTAAAAACATTTACAAGAAAAAGAGCATCCACTGGTGGTATGCAAAAATACATAGGTAGAAGTATTAGAGGTGAATATGGTGGTGTTAATTTATCAAATCCATCCTCTGTAAAATACTACAAAGGTATGTTAGATTAATGAGAACAGATTATCAAACAAGAGCAGAATTTTCTAAAGGCACTATGCCTGCTAGAAATAAAAAGAACTTTAGGCCTACAAAGGCCGGAGCGGGCATGACACGAGCCGGTGTCAAAGCTTATAGAAGACTTAATCCCGGTTCTAAATTAAAAACAGCCGTGACTGGAAAAGTGAAGCCAGGATCAAAAGCTGCCAAACGCAGAAAATCATACTGCGCACGTTCACTAGGGCAACTCAAAAGAGCATCAGCAAAAACTCGTAACGATCCAAATTCCAGAATCCGTCAGGCCAGACGGAGATGGAAGTGTTAAGAAAGAATAATGCGTTTGACATATTGTATTATGAGGCAGCTAAACAATCTGCTAAATATATAAAAAAATATTTAAATGAAACCATAGTATCAGATAGAAGCTGGTGGATAATTGCGGCTAGTAAGATAGAAGTAAAAGGACTTTGTTTAGAATTTGGTGTTCACACAGGAACAAGTGTAAATTTTTTATCAAAGCAAAAACCTAAACAGATTTGGTACGGTTTTGATAGCTTTGTAGGATTTCAAGAAGATTGGAAAGGCGGTTATTTTGCAAAAGGTATGTTTTCTTTAAAAGGTAAAAAACCAAAGGTTAATAAAAATGTGGTATTAATAAAAGGATTTTTTAAAAAAACATTGCCTAAATTTTTAAAACAACATAAAGATAAAGTTTCGTTTATGCACATTGATTGTGACACGCACGAATCAACTAAGGAAGTGCTAGATATAGTGGGCCCAGAAAGACTAGTTCCAAACACTAGAATACTTTTTGATGACTATCATAGCTACATTGGTTGGAAAAATGGCGGATTTAAAGCATGGCAAAAGTTCGTCAAAAAACATAAAATAAAATATAAATATGAAATGTTTGGGGAAAGGCAAGCACTGGTAAAAATATGTTAAAAAGAAGAAAAATTAAAAAAGTAATGAAAGGTTTGCAGAAAGCATCAAAGACACATGCTGCGCAAGCTAAAACACTAAAAGGAGTATTACATGGCGGATCCAAAAAAAGGAACGGGAA
>VTLG01016732.1_pt1 | contig 18931 bp, 15 predicted proteins | sample 4694571 | NCBI WGS metagenome assembly VTLG01 (sample SAMN12604809, study PRJNA352737) | marine metagenome | biome: ENVO:00000447; feature: ENVO:00000209|ENVO:00000569|ENVO:01000036; material: ENVO:00002151; isolation source: viral sequences binned using virsorter ...
GGAATAGATTTCGGTTGGGACCACCCTACTGCTGCCGTGTGGCTTGCATGGGATCGTGATACTGATACAGTTTATGTATATGACTGTTACAGGCAAAGTGCACAAACTCCAGTTGTTCATGCTGCTGCAATAAGAGACAGGGGGAAATGGATTCCTATTGTATGGCCTCATGATGGATCACAGCATGATAAGGGATCAGGGCAGTCGCTTGCATCACTTTACAGGAGACAAGACCTAAATATGATGCACACTCATTTTACAAATCCTGCAGGAGATATTGCAATTGAACCTGGAATCATGGAAATGCTTCAAAGGATGGAGACAGGAAGATTTAAAGTATTTAATTTCCTGAGAGAATGGTATGAAGAAGTAAGGATGTATCACCGCAAAGATGGGAGAATCGTTGCAAATAACGATGACCTCATGAGTGCAACCAGATATGCAACACAATCATTAAAGTTTGCAACTACAGGCAAACCAGTTCATCGTAAGAGAAAAGCAATAGGATCTGCTCCTGGTGAGTGGAATTATTTTCCTATTGAAACAAATAAACGTTTATACGCATAAGGAGATAACATGTTAGATTTTGCTAGTGCTTTTGCAGCATATGTGCTTGAACGACCTACACGTAAGATAAGAGGGAAGTTAAGTAAGAAATTGCAAGAGAATGCTCTTACAAAAGGTACTTATTCACAATTAAAAACTGGCTATGAAAGTGCTGCAGACCGTGCAACTCAATATGCCCAAGATAAGGGTGTTGATAAAATGGGTGGTATCCTAGGACATTATGCAGGGCAAGTAGAAAATATGTGGTATACTGCACAAGGAAGAGGTAAGGGCTCTGGTGGAGATGATAGTTCAGGGGATTCATCAGTTGAGGAGCCAGGGACTCGTGCTACTACGTCAAGAAGATTTGATTATGGACAGACAGGGACAACTCAAAGTAGACGCTCATTATTAACTGGTGGTGATACCGAAAGGAATCCAGGCAAAAAAGCAAAAAAATTAAGCCGAAGAACAGGAGGAAGATGAAAATATACACAGAAGTAAACTATATCTGGAAAGATAATAAACTTGTCAAGACAGATTCAAAGTCTTTTGAGTATAAAGGTGAAGTTGATCAGTGTCACTCACGGACTAAGAGAATAGGAAATCGCTATATAGGATATAAGACTGTTAATATTCCTCACACTCATAAGTCAATCAATGACTTGAAGCCTAAAGGTGGAGAAGCAGCAAATTTATCAAATCAGTTATCAGAAACTATTGATAAGAACACAGATACAGTATCACAGGAATTTGATCGTTGGGACAAGGCTCATAAGACAAACATGAAATATGCAAAAGAATATATTGCAGCATTGACAGGAGGTATAATACAGCAAATACTGCCGTCGGAGGATGAAGATGAAGAGGGTTCCCTCGAATCAGGACTTGGGACTAGAGGGACAATGGCAGGAAGAAATACAGATGCTTCAGCTTCTACTAGCAAGGTACGCAGAGATGTAAATAAGAAGCAAGGGCTTGCACCAACTCTTATTAACCAGAAAATGCAGAAACGCTTACAAGCATAAGGAGATAATATGGCAATTAAAACCTTTAATCCCACACCAAGACCAGAAGAGCCAGATCGGAGGGGCAGATGGATTAATCCCCAAGATTTTGAAAAAGAGCATGGTTATGATTATACAGATGATCCCAATTTTGACAGTAGGGCAGATGCAGGAGGAGCAGTAGATCCAACAGATACTCCAACAATGTTAAGTACTAAATCTTTAGGTGGTGGAGAAAGTCAGCAAAGGGCTAGTGGCAGTACGGTTGCTGGTGGCGGTGCAGTAAGAAGGAATATTGAAAAAAAGAAAACTTTACTAACCAGTAAGGCAAACTGATTATGGCATATGGCGAAAAAGACCCTCTTGCTACTTCATTAGCAAAGCAGTATGACTTCCTGAAGGGGAAGAGAACAACATGGGAACGAAGTTGGCAGGAAATTGCTGAGTATGTTCTTCCACACCGCTCAGATTTTACGTCAAAACGTTCACTAGGTGAAGAAAGACTTGAAATGGCGTTTGAGGGTACTGCAATGAGATCCTTGAAACGCTTTGCCTCTAACATACACAATGTATTCACACCAATGGGAGCAGAATGGTTCCGTTTAACGACAGGCCATCCTATGTTGGATAATCAAAGACATATTGCACTATGGTTAGAAGATGCAACACGAATCATCAAGTTTCACTTATCAAGACCATCATCAAACTTCCACTCTGCAATCTATCAGTATTACTTGGAAGCAGGGGCTTTTGGAACTGGCATTATTTTTGTTGAGGATGTTCCTGGTGTTGGTCCTCATTTTCGTAACTTTCCTCTATCTGACTGCGTGTTGGCTGCTGGTGGAGAAATGGAAATTGATACCGTCTTCAGGGTCTACAAACAAACTGCAAAAGACTTAGTATCACGTTTTTCTCCAGATGTGCTTCCTGAAGATGTAGTAAAAAAGGCTTCAGGCGATAAGATGCTTGAGGAATATGATGTTACACATTATGTTGCACCAGCATGGTTACATCAGAATATGCTTCCTGCAGATTGGATGTGGCCTTATGTGTCAATCCATTTTATGAAAGATCAGAAGAAAGTCCTTTCATTTGGGGGGTATGACAATATGCCGTATATCTGTGCAAGATGGGAGAGATCAGATCGTGAGATATATGGCAGAGGTCCAACATGGGAGATCCTGCCTGATATGCGTCTCATCAATGAAGTAGAGAAGGTTTATCTCAAAGGTGTACAGAAGTCAATAGCACCGCCTATGTTTGTACCAGACTCTGGTCTTCTGGATCCGCTTGACACAACACCTGATGCAATAAATTACTATACTGTTGGAATTGGAGGTAAGGATACAATATTCCCTGTACCAAATGCTGGACGAGTAGAATATGCACAAGATCTTAATGCAAGACTTGTTAATTCAATAAAGGAAGGATATTTCCTTGATGTGCTTGAACTTCCAGGTCCAGTTGCTCCAGATGGCGATATAATGAGATTTAGTGCAACAGAGGTTTCAGTACGAATGAGAAACAGGATGCCTGTACTTGGACCACTTTTAGCAAGACAGGAGGCAGAACTCTTGGATCCAATTATTAAACGTACTGCATATATTCTTACAAAGGCAGGAGCATTAGGAGAAATGCCTGAAGAGCTTACAGAAGGATTTAGAGTTGAATACTTAAATCCAATCTCTATATCAATGAGAAGTGGTGAAGTGAACTCTATGGTTCAGTTATTTGAAATGATTATGCCACTTGCCCAGATTGATCAGACAATTCCAATGTATTTTAATACTCAACAAATACTAAAGAATACAGCCGAAATCCTGCAAGTACCTCCTTCCAACTTAAGGACAGAAGAAGAAGTGCAGGCAATCGTGCAGAAACAGGAAGAAGAAAAACTTCTTCAACAGCAACAGCAATTGGCACAAACAACTGCACAGGTAGATGAGAGTCAGGCTAATGCAGAAGCTACTAGGAGACAGGCTAGAGCAGCATGACCTTAAGATGGAATGAAGATAAGCGGAAACGTGAACTCTTTAAAGACGTACTAGGAAGTGAGATTGGACAGGATATTCTCACTGTGCTGGCAAAAGATTATCATGTGTATAAAACAACTCAAACTCCAGATCCATATGTTGCAGCATATCAGGAAGGACAAAGGTCTGTTGTATTAAAGATTATGGAGTATGTGCATACTGACCTTGAAACTCTTCGTAGGCGGTATGAATTACAAGAACAAGAAAGACTAAAAAGGAGACAATAATGGAAGAACAATCTGTAGCCCCTGAGGAATCAGGACAAGTTACTGAAGAGGTAAATCCACTTGCATTTGATGCTGGTAGTTTACCCGAAGGTTTGAGGGCAGAACCTAGCCTCCAAACATTTGACTCAGTAGACAAACTTGCAAAGTCCTACGTTAATGCAGTCAAGAAAATAGGTGGTGATCCTGCTAACCTTGTGTCTTTACCACAAGAGGGAGAATCATGGGATAACTTCTATAACCAGACAGGAAGACCCGAAACACCAGATGGTTATGATTTTGGCGATGACGGTGGAGATCTAGATTTCTATCGTGAAGCAGTACATCAGATTGGGCTTAGTCAAGAACAAGCTCAACACATGTTGGACCTGTATGCTAATGTTCAGGAAGAACAGAATGAAGCACAAGAAAAGGCTACAGCAGATTTTGCAGTAGAAAGTCAGATCCAGTTAAAAAGGGAATGGCAGCAAAATTATGATGGTAACCTCGATCAGGCACAACGTGCATTTGCCCAGTTTTCCACTCCAGAATTTAATGAAATCATGGATGAGACAGGTCTTGGTAATCACCCTGAAGTGATCAAGGCTTTTGCCAAGATTGGCTCCATGCTTGGAGAGGATAAACTCGTAGTAGGAACTGGTCTGGGACAGTCTGCGTTATCTACACATGATGCAAAGGAAGCAATTGCGGCTAACTACCGTGATCCAGAGTTTTCTAAAGCATACAGAGATAACACACATCCTGGCCACAAGGACGCTATGGCTAAAATGGATAAACTGTTTAAGACTGCTTATTCAGGTCGCTAAGAAATGCCAACAAAGAAGTATCTATAGAAGATAATCCCTTGACCTTCTAAGACTCTTCTGAGATCCCTACGGATAAATCTCTAGGCTATTGTTTATAGTTACATGAGCCTTATGGCTTAATGTGTCTTTTTAATTTAATAACGAATGGAACAATATGCCAACATTTAGTGATATTGAAACCTCGTATGTCCAGCGTTATGCGCAGGATGTACAGCATGTCTTACAGCAAAAGACTACCAGGTTGAGGAATCAGGTATCCCAAAAACTTGATTGTTCAGGGATTGCAGAATTCATTGACCGCATTGGTAATGCTGCTGCTGAGAATAAGAATGCAAGGTTTGCAGATTCTCCTGTACAGTCCATCGCTCACCAGCGCAGGAGAGTTACAGCACGACCATATCATGCAGGGTTCTTTGTAGAAGGTTTTGACACTCGTAGGATGAACTATGATGTCTTTCAGCCTTATGCAGAAGCAACAAGCATGGCAATGGCTCGTAAAATGGACGAAATCATTGTTGATGCTGCCTTTGGCTCTGCATATCAGTCAGAAGGTGGAGCAATGGATGGAGCAACAGAAGTTGTATGGTCTACTTCAAGTACTGAAAAAACACTTTCTGGTACTACAATAGGAGATCAGTTTATTGCTGCTTCTTTCTCTTACCATTCATCACCAACTGCTCGTACGAGTGGTTCAGCAACTAACTCAGATTTTCCTTTAACTATTGATAAACTTCTTCGTGCAAGACGAATACTTGCCCAGAATGAGGCAGATCAATATGATGAAGGTGGTAATCCTCTCTTTACTGTTGTGTGTTCACAGGCTCAAATAGAAGCCATGTTGCACCTTGAAGCTGTACAGAGTGTTGATTACAACAATCTTCGTGCATTGGTTGAAGGCCAGACTAATTACTTTGCAGGATTCCAGTTTATTCGTTATGAAAAACTGCCTACAATTGATAATACAACTGGCATGAGCCATGCTTCAAATGCTGGAGAAAAGGTATTAGCCTTCCATCCTCTAGGGCTTGCCCTGTGTGTCTGGATGGATCCAGTAACTAAAATTGAACAACGTGCAGATAAAAGTTTCACACCATATGCATATTTTGAAATGGATATGGGTGCAACTAGAGTCTGGGAAGAGATGGTTGTTCAAATTGACTGTCTTAAAGTAGCTTAATTAATTTTGAGTCCTTTTAGACGAACGCTTAACTATTAATTAAGGAGCCAATATGGCAGACGTTTATGGAACACAGATGACAAAAGTGAATTCTATACCTATGAAGATGGGCGATGCTCATTCAATGGGTGGCAGAATGCGTATTTTGTCTGATACCTATACTGTCCCTGCATCGGGGGCAGCAGTAGGTGATGTTATCGTAATAGGTAATTTGCCTAAAGGTGCAAGAGTATGGGATGCACATTTGGGTGTAAGTGGCGCTGTAGGAACAGGTCCAACATCAATAGGAACTAGAGTTACAGATTCTACTGGTACTGTTACTACTACCGTAGCTGGAATATTAGCTGCTGCTTCGCATAACTCCAACTTTAATCGAAAGATTGAAAGTGGACAGAATGCAACAACAGCTAGTGTTGTGCCTCTATCCTATCCTGACGGAGCAGTTGTAATAGTTACAAATACTACGACTGTTTGGACAGCAGGAAGGATATGGACTTGTACGATTCATTATACAATCGACTAAACCATAATTGGGGTATAGACCACTTATTATGCTAATAAGGCTGGATGGTCCAGTCTTCCAATCCATGGTCAATAAGTACCTATACCCCTTTTTTAAAGGAAAATTATGAATAAAGTTAGTGTTGCAAATCTTGCCTTATCTAACTTGGGGGAAGCTCCAATTCAGAATCTTACTGATAACAATGCAAGGGCAAGAATCGCAAGTTCCAGGATTGATGATGTAATTCGATCTGTGCTGAGAATGCATGATTGGAACTCTGCAATGAAGAGAATTGAATTGACTAAATCTAATGACCCTTTATTTGGATGGAATTCAACATTTGAGTTGCCAGCAGACTATCTTAAGGTAATTGAGGTTTGGCCTGTATCAAGGTTTAGGGTACAGGGGAAAGAAATACTTTCAAATGAGGCAACTTTAAGCCTTTTATACATACATGAGCCTACAGATATAAATTCTCTTGATGTACTTCTTGCAGAAGCAATTGCATTGAAACTTGCAGTTGAAATGTCGGAGACACTAACAGGTAAAGATGGGTTAAAAGACAGGATGATGCAGAAGTATCTTATGGCTCTACAGGAAGCACGATCTGCGAATTCAAAAGATAAGACTCCAGAGCATAGGGAAGAATCTACATTCTGGAATGCACGAAGGAGAGCATCTGGACAGCCACATAGAACCTGGTCAACTCCATCTACAGGTTATGCGGTACTTAACAATTTTGTTCCTCCTGCATCGTGATAAATGGCAGTATTCGAATTTCAGCAGCCACGTTTTACTGAGGGAGTACTCGCAAAAAGCCTTCAGGGTCGCTCTAGCGAAGAGTTTTACACTTATGGTGTAAAGACAGCCCAGAATATGATTCCTTTGCTTGAGGGGCCGATGATAAAGCGTCCTGGCACATTGTACATATCAGAGGCAGAAAATGCTGCTTCAAGACTATTCCCTTTCTATAAAGGTGGTACAGAAGCATATGTTATAGAAATAGGCTATGACAATAGTGCATCTGATACTGTAAAAACAAATTGCACATCTAGCGGATCTCCAGCTACGACTATTACTTTAGGAGGAGGGCAGTCAACATCTGACTTATTTGTAGGTCAGCATGTATGGGGAACAGGAGTAGATAATGATACAACCGCTTATCCTACTACAAAGAAAGATTCGTCTACTCAGATTGCTTCTATTTCTACTGCCAATACTACTACGTTTACGCTTACAAATCCTGTAACATCTGCACTTTCAAGTGATACTCTGAATTTTAGCAACAAACCTTTTATCCGTATATATTCACAGGATCGGCTTCTAAGTGTTCAGGGAACAACAACACCATATGTTGTTAAATCACATAGATGGGTAACAAATAGTGTCCTTGATGAGATTCCAACTATAAATGCCTCACAAAGTGGCGATGTACTTTTCTTTGCATGTCCCACCAGGAAACCCTTTCTGTTGACAAGAACATTAGATGAAACAAATGCGTCAAGAGCAGAAGATAATAGTATCTGGACAATAAGCGAGTATGATTCTGAGGATGGACCTTATGGGAACGTAAATGCAGAAAATACCCTCAGTATGCTTATTACTGGAACAGAGACAGAAGAAGAAATAGGGGATGTACAGTTTGATGTTAAAAATAACCTAGTTATTGTTGCAAATCATGGGTTACAGACAGGACAGCGTATTAATCTTCATGTTAATAATACTAACAATTCCAAAACTGGTAACACGCAGATAATCATAAAGGATGGAACAGTTGATCCAACTATTACTGTCTCTGTTACGCCTAATGCAACAGATAATAAATTTACAACAACAAAATCACATGGCTTGGAAGATAATGACATTATTCATGTAGCATATACATCAAATCTTACAGGCGGTACATGGGCATCTGAATCAATAGATAATACAACAGATTTGTATGTTGTGACTGCAAGGCTTTATACGTTCCAACTTGCGAGTTCAGAAGGAGGAGATGCGCTCACATTTACTGGAGTAGGATCAGGTGTATATTTTGGAACAAATAAGGCCTCAGATGGAGGAGCATTCCAGGCAGGGGATAAACTTATAGGCGACAGTACAATGAGTTCACCTGATTGGACAACTGCAGATAGCAACAAAGATAACTATTTTTATGTCGTTTACTCTACTTCTGTTTCATTCCAGATTTCTAATGATCCAAATAATAAGGCATTTGATATTAATTACCAGGATCTTGATGCAGCAGTCCCTCCAGTTCTAGGCACTCAATTTACAGGAAAGATAACCTTAAAACGTAGAAAATTTGCAAAAGATTCTGATATTACGCTTACTTCAAGGGTTAATGTGCCAGTAACAGGATGGGATAATACAAGCTCATCAAATGGGGGTCAAACATTTACTGATTCAGATATTGGAAGATTAGTAAGACTAAATCCCCTTGCTGACACATCAACACGTAGAGGTGGAATCAGATGGTCATGGGGTATCATAACAGCAGTTAATGCCAATGGCTATCAATGCACTGTTAATCTGAAAACTGACTTATCTCCTAATCCTGATACCACAAATGGGACACCTGAATGGAGATTTGGAGCATTTTCAGGATTTTCAAATTATTCAACAGGTGTATTCACAGGCAATGGGTATCCTAAAATAAGCCAGATATACCAGCAAAGATTTGTATTTGCATCAACAGTGTTTGAACCTTCAACAGTTTGGCTCTCAAGAACAGGGAATTTTTACAATTTTGCGCCAACAGAATTATCTGCACAGGATACTCCAGTAATAACAGGAGGTATAACTTCGGAGACAATAGTAGATTCCAATGCACTAACATTTACAATTGATTCAGACACATTAGATGAAATAATGTGGATTATTGACTCAAAGAAAATGGCACTTGGAACATCTGCAGGAGTTTACTTCCTTTATGGTACAGAGACAAACCTTGCAGTTACACCAACTCGTTTTACTGTTAGTAGGGAGACATCATATTCAGCAACTACAATTGAGCCTGTAATTGTATCAAATGTAATTATTTATCCACAACGAGGAGGTCGGGAAGTACAGGAACTTGAATTCTCTGGTGCAGAAGATCAATGGCTACAAAGTCGTATTTCGATGAAAGCATATGATATGATCTCTACCAGTAGTATCATTAAAGTGGCATGGCAGGAGCGACCAAATCCTATTGTGTGGTTTGTCTTGGATAATGGTCAGGTATTGACTTTAAGCTATGACAGATCAGTTAAATTTAAGGCTTGGTCATCACATACATTTGGAGGTGCACATGATGGGGGAATAGCCAAAGTTACTGATATTGCTATTATTCCTAGAACCGACTATGACCAGGTATGGTTCAAGATTAAGCGTACAATTGATGGGAGTGAGGTTAGCTATATAGAGACTTTGGATAGATTCCCTTCAGAAAATGCAATTACACGTAATGAACTTATATTTCTTGATAGTTCTAAAATACATAGAACATCCGCTATATTATCTGGGACACCTTTAGTAAATGGTCTTCATGAAATATCTGCTTTAGTAAATGGGGCATCTCAAACAGGAACGGCTCTTACTGTAGATGGGCTTACTGCTGCCCCACCTGTAGGGACAAAACTCACAATAGCAGGAGATAGTACTGTATATGCAATAGCAGCTTCTCCAGCGAGTACAACTACTTCATTAAAATTAGATCAATCCCTATCAGCATCCCCTGCAGATAATGCAATAATTAGTATTAAGTCACTTACTGTAGATGGTGCTACTACTGCGCCACCAGCAAATACCAGGTTTTTGATTGCTGGAGATACCACAGTTTATAAAGTAGTGTCTGCAACAACCACATTATGGGTGCTGGACCAGGCATTAGCCAGCACAGCAGCAAATGATGCAGCAATAGAACTAAGGCTTCAACAGCTTACAATGGCTCATTTAGAGGGGCAATCAGTAGGATTATGTACAAATGGAATGGAACATGTTAATAAAACTGTAGCAAGCGATATAATCACACTGGATCATGCACTTGCATCAACTGCAATATCAGGGCTTTCATATACTGCACAAATGGAAACATTGAGTCCTCCTACACCTGATAATCAATATACCTTTAATAAGAGGCTCCTTACCCTGACTGCCTTAATACAGGATAGTCTTGGTATTGAAGTTGAATATAATGAAACTACTGAAGAATTTCTTTTCAGATCGACACAACAGAATACTGGTCAGCCAATAGATTTCTTTAATGGATTTAAAAAATCGTCATTATCAGGAATAGGATGGGATGCACATTCAGTTATTATACGAAGTATAAGTCCTCTGCCCATGCAAATTAATGCATTATCAATAGAATTAGAAACAGGAGGCGCATAATATGATAATGGAAACAATTGCTGCAACTACAGCCTTTATAGGTCTGTATACATCGTGGCAAAATGCACAGGCACAAAAAGATGCTGGATATGCGACAGGCAGGGAATATGACGAACAAGCAAGGAGGACACTTCTTACTGCAAGATGGAATATTGCAAAAACAAAAGAGAAAGCTCTTGCAGTCAGTCATAATATCGAGAAAATTGGTGCAGATCGAGCAGCATTATTCAAGCGAGCAGGAATCCAGAAAGAGGGACAAATAGCCCCTGAGGTAGCTGCTTCAAATGTTAAGGTCAGTTCAGGTACACCAGCACAGCAAATAATTAAAGCTCGTCTTGATACGGCAGCTGGTATTATGAAAAATCTTGAAGAAATCAATTTTGCCCAAAGGAAATTAACAGGTGAGGCAGAAGAAAAGATGGAACATACATGGTACATGGCAGAACAACAAGCAGCTAAATATAGACGCATGGCAGATCTTGCACGGTCTGGAGCAGATAGTGCGTACTTTGCTGGTATGATGGGCGGATTTACAGACAGCATTAATACATACAGCAATCTTGGTGGATTTAAGAACGCTGAAAGCTGGTATTCTGGTGCTTCTGCTCCAAAGAAACCAAAGGATCCAAAAAAACCTAAGGCATAACTATGGCACAGATAACACAAAACGAGACTCAAGGATCAAAGGGTATAAAATCAAGCCTATCTTTAAATAGTGCAGCAAGGCGTGTTTTAGACCCTATTGATGCTGGATATGCCCATCAGAAAAAAGCAGAGGCATTTGGTGCAACGACTAAAGCAGTCGCATCTGCAGGGCTTGTGTTTGCAAAGTTAAATGAAGGTAGAGAAAGAGTTATTGCTGGAAAAATAAAAAAACAGATGAATGAAAATCACATCCAGGTAATGACTGACTTAGCGAAAGAACTTCCTAAGACATCCATTGAGAATTTTGACCCTGAACAAATTGCATTTGATTGGCATAACAGGCACTCAGAAGATTTTAAGGTAGGACCAAATGATGCTGAAGGCAAGCCAAGTCATCTCATAAAAGACAAAGCACTTGATGAGTATGATCTGCCCTCCAGCCAAGCAGAAGAACTAAGAAACCATTACAGGCAGTTAGAAGGTGACGTACAGAACTGGTTATTATCTGAGATGCCGAATATACAATCAGATAAAGAGGATTTTTACCTTGCAGAACATATGTCTGATGGTATTGCAAAAATTAGAAATATATTATTAGACAAGAATAGCCATGCAGGAGAACTTTCAGGTGTATGGTATACGGATCCAGAAGGTAATCTCACACAAGAAGGTAAGGATAAGGTTGATCCTTTAACTGGAAAGACACCTTATGAAAATACGCTTACTATGGATGCAGAGAGAAAGATTGATGATATTATTGTAGCATATGATAATGAGATATTCAATCGTATGAAAACTGGAACACTTAGCCTTGAGAAAGCACTTTCATTTCAGAGACAATTTACTGAAAAGATGCTGGAGCAGCAGTTTATAATTGACCATGTACGGAGTCCTAATGAAACATTCCTGAAAATAACAAGAGGTGGTGGATACTATAAGTCTCGATCAGTAAAAATGGGTACTGGAGATGCACAGAAGAGTATAACTTCCACAATACACCTTCCTCCTAATGTTACTAATGCATTTGTTACTTCGATGACTGACAAGTTAAACAGGGAACATGCACAAAAACTATCTGATAGGAAGCAAGAAGAAATAAATAATAAAATTAATACACTAATACCTCTTACGAGGACTCCAGATTTCTATGCAAATCCTGATAATACAATGGGTACAGTGCTTGAAAAATTCAAGCAAACTGGCACAAACGAGTCTCATGCAAGAGATTTAGCCTGGGCATGGGAAAAGACCAATGTTCTTGCAGATGCAGAAATTAATAAGGGGATTGCAGATACGATATTTCAATCAGTTGTTGCCAAGAAAATAGCAGATCCTACAGCTTTTGAAGCTGAGTTTGGAGAGCGTAGAGAAGGGATTTTATATTCAAGGAATCCAAAAGAAATAAAAAATGCACTTATACAAAATATCTCACAGTTCTTTGATAAAGACGAAATGGGACTTGATATGGATGAAAATGAAGAGGCAGTATTTGATAGAGTCAAGAAAATGATGGTTATCAAGGATAAGGAAACTGGTAAAACAAGACGTACAGTTGACTATACTGATGCTATAAATATGGTTTCACAGGGAATGATTCAAGAAGTATTAAATAATGTGGAAATAGAAAAGAAGGGATGGGAAAAATCATACTATGTAGAACAGCTTAATGGACAAGTAAAGTCTGAGGGTGGCAAGGCATACATTCAAGATCAATTCCTTCGATTTAATAAGGATAAGCAGGAATGGGTACTGAGAGATAAGAATGATGAAAAATCCAGTATCTATAATCATCCTTACAGGAAACACTTTAAAACTGATGAAGAGCTCGGAGCGGTTGTACAGAAACTTGCAAATGTTATGAATGAAGAAATACGGAATAACAATAAAGGGAAGAAATACAAATCTCCACTTAAAATGCAGATAGAAAGACAGAAACACTTTACTGCTATGCTCCATGAATTATCACGGCAACGCACTTCAGCATTCTTAGACCAACTGCAAATGAAGGATCCTTATAGCGGAGAAGAGGGCGCAATTAAATCCTCTGATGATAGAGTGCCCTTAATAACACAATATTTTGTAAAGGCAGCAGATGCAATGGGACTTGAACTAGAGCAGATCGAAGATCCTGAAAACGAATTGCTTACACCAGAGCAAAGATCAAATTATATAAGATTGCAAGATCAGTTTACTCAGTTGGAAAGAAGTTTCCATTTTGGGAAGCATGAAAATGGTATTAAAGCTCCCCATTTACGAGAAATAGTTAAAGAAAATTCTGAATTAAGACATGGGCTTACATATAAACTTGTGGATGCCGTTAATGCCTCTTTAAATGGCAGGATTAATGCCTTGCACCCCTCAAATGCCACGACGACATTTTATAAGCAATGTGGAGGCGCAGATGCTACTAATATAACAGAGTGTATGGCTAAAAATTATAGCGATTTTGGGATTAATAAAGATCATCCAGACTTTGAGCTTGTCCCTAAAGATGTTCAAGAAGAGGTAAGCGCAGTAATGAGGCTAATTGATTACTATGATATAGAAAAGGTACCAGATGGCAACACCCCTCAATAGTGGCGAAATACTAGGAGTTATAAAAAAATTAAAAAACACTTGTGAGGTTCTTCATAATAAGCCTGGACTAGCATGTGTCCATCAGGAACAGCAACGTATGGCAAGGACAGAGCCAGAACGTGCTGCCTTTATGGATATTGTAGAAAATATGACAAGCCAAAGGGATCTTGATTTTATTACTGGTGCAATAGAAGGTGCACATTTAAAAAAAGGTACGCCACAAGAATTTGATCAGCAGAACCGCTACAAGACACGAGCTATAAAAATTTCAGATGCACTTAATAATACAGTTGTTGGAACAATAGAAAAAGAAGCCCACAAGCAATGGCACCATGCATTATTTAATCTTGTTGTAGATACAATGTTCTTTAGCACTTCTTATGGGTCTTTCCATGATTTAGATAAGTCTATTGATGAGGCAAAAAGAAGAATGTATGGATATTGGAAAGTTTTTCATAATGACACCAATATAAAAGTTGCACTACCTCGTCATATGGCTGATACAAAAGACATACATCAAACAGAATGGGACGAATCATTGCATTATACTGTCATGCAAGCCCATAAACTGTATGAAGGTAATATCTCTTTAGTGCCTAGAGATGATGTTGCATATAAATATCGAGATGAGGCAGATCAATATGATGCAATGTATCCCGAAGATAGAAAATTTAAGTTTTTAGGGACAAATTCCTATGAATGGTCATGGAATGTAATACATAAGAAGATAATAAATGATGAAGGAGGGAATATATGGATTTCCAGAATCAATGACCCTGAAGATCCTTCTCGGATCCGCTTAGTAATAGTTGGGGGAGATAAAGAAGATAAGGGTTCAATAAAGATTATTGGAGATGTATATGGATTAGATAAAGAGGGTAATACTGTTCCTGTCACGTTCTCAGCAGAAGAAATAGCAGAATGGGGAGGTTCACGCCAAGTATGGCAGTGGGCAGACTCAAATGACGATAGTTGGGATGATATAGATTTATTCACACATATCGGCAGAGGAATACATGGTGCTTTTGGAGGAACAGAAACCAGTAACAGATGGACAGAAAAAGGAGGAGACTTTGGATGGGAAGAAATACAGTATCTTTACAATAATTACTCTAAAAAAGCAAATAAAGATGGTTATGCTGATTTAGAGAAATACTCCTTTGGTGGTAAATATCTGTCAGAATGGTCGAAACCTGGACAACTAGAAATGGATATGTTTGTTGATCCATTGTATGAAGGAATGATGCAGTTGATAAAATCACGGACAAAAGAAGGTGAAGAACCATACAAGCCTACAAATCTTGATTTGAGACAGGCTTATGCCTATGTGAAGAATCAGCTAAATGGTGCTCCAGGATTTTTTAATAAAAAACAAAGAACAACTTATTTTGACAGCCATTTCTCAGTTGAACCACAAAGTGCACGAGAAAGAAGACGTAAACAAAAAGCGAAGTTACATACATGGCGATCAGCAGTGAGAGACTAATATATGCCTTATCAATCATATTATTACCAAAATCCTGAAGTATATCAAAAAAGCAGATTAAATTCTGCAATTGCAAAATGGCGACCTAGTGGATGGGATACATTTTTCTCAGGCGCAGAAGAATCTTTTACACAATATACTGCACTAGGCTGGTTAGCTAAAGAAGCTCAGGAATGGGATGTGTTCGGAGAACGTGATGACACAAAAATAAGGAAAGATGAATGGAACAAAGAGCATTACTTATGGAGAAGCGACATCCAATGGGATGACGATATGACAATTGGTGTTGCTAAAATGAGGAGAGAGCGCTCAGATCGGCTCTCAGAATTAACAATGTACAGAAACAATGTTGATTTTTGGAGTTTACCAAACTTGTCTGGCGTGTTAGGAGGTGCAATCCTATCACCAGAAAATTTAGTAGCATGGGGTGGTATGATAGGAAGAGCAGGGACACTTGCAACTCTTGCACGAACTACACGAGTGCCAATTACTTCACGCTTTGTTAAGCCTGTATTCCAGGGGATGGCAGATGCAGCAATTGCAGATACACTCTTTCAAGCAGTTAAGGCAACAGTACAGCTTAATCGAGGAGAGAACATTGATGGTGCACATGCAGCGTTTGAAATTGGTCTTGCAACAATGACAGGAGGGTTTATTGGCACATTCCCTATGGCTGCACAAGTAGCAAAAAAGATTCCTGCTGCATTCAAGCCTGTAGTAATGAGACATGCATTAAATAATATAGCAGATTCTAAGCCAGTTAGCTTTTTCAGGGATAAAGGCAGGAAAAATGTTGAGGAAGAGCTTGATCCAGAGGCTATGGCAAACTCCCTTAATGAGAAAATAAAAGAGACTGCCGATGATAATGACGCATTGTATTCAAATGCATCAACAGGTGTTATAAAAGATTTTGTAAATAATACACTTAAAGGGACACGGAAATTGGTAAATGTTGTGGCAAATTGTATAAGGAAAAATAAAATATAATGCCAAATCCTTGTAAAGATTTTCTACTTAATTCAGGTTTTAGCAGTCTTGATGCAGATCATTTGATAGATAAAATCAGGTTAAGTACAAAGTCACTTGATGAAATTACTGCTGAATTGCAACAAGCACAGATTAAGAAGGATTTTCGCCCAAACTCTCAAACAAGGAGTTTTGAAATTGGCACTTCCTATCTTGATGCTATGACACAAGTATCTGCAACTCTTAAGAAACCTTTTAATGCATTAATGGATTTCTTTGCAAGTGATAAGATCGGAATTGGTCAGAGACAGCAAACACGATGGCTAGGGTTACTCTCACGGATTACAGCAGAATCTGGGCTCTCATCTCGTACATTTATGACGAAGATAGAAGGTTCATTAATGTCTGCATTAGACAACTCATATGATCCTTTCAGGAAAGCATTTGTTACTGAAATGTGGGAAGAATCTGATAAATTAGTGGCAGGAGATCAAGTTGCAAATAAAATTGCAAATGCTGTTAAACGTAACCAGAGATTAGGGATACAGGAAGCTAACCAATATGGTGCAGGGATCCACTATAAGGAACAATGGATGACAAATCAGTATCATAATACTGAAGAGATGGCAAGACATGGTGGTGATGCCTGGGTACGAGATATTCAGATGGAAATTAATCGTGAGGCAACAATAGAGAATATAAAGTTTTTCAATCCTGAACTAGAAAAAGTATCTACTGAGGAATTTGATTTAGATATATATCTTTCTCTAATATACGAAGGAGCAACAAAAGCATCTCACAAAGGAACAGGCGTACTTGCAGAGCAGTTTAATCTGCATAGGATACTTGAATTCAATGATCCACAATCTCTTATGAGATATAATTCAAAGTATGGACATCCAAATCTTGCTCATGCAATATTCCAAAATCTGGAAATGTTTCAAAAATACATAACTATTGGTGAAACAATGGGTTATGGAAGAGTTACAATTAAGGAGAATCCTACTTATAGAGGGTTGCCAGATCAACCAGAATTCATACGAGACACCTTTAATCCAGCATTGGAGACTCGTAAATTGTTTCTTGCACTTAAAGATTCAGGAAAAATCTCTTCATTAGAATATAGTCAGTTGTCAGCAGTTTTAAGAGAAATTGTAGGAGATAATCTTGTTGTAGGCTCACCTAAAATGGCTGCATTGATGCAGAATTACATGGCATGGCAATCAATGGCAGTTTTAGGCAAGTCAATGTTCAGTTCAGTATCCGATATTGGCAGTGCTGCAATTATGTTGCATCATCAGGGGCTCGGTCCTGGTCAGGCATATTATGGAATGATAAGAAATACGTTACGTCAGTTTACTGGAAATTTACCTGAAGCTGAAAAAAGACTCGTATTCCAGGCTCTACATACGGCTACTGATGGAACTTTAATGTCAAATATTACAAAGTATTCTACAGGATTAAAAACAGGTGGAATTCTCGCAAGAGGAGCAAATGAAATGTTTCATCTTAGTGGATTAAATGGTTTTACTAATGCACTAAGAAATGGCTATTCATATATGTCATCCAATATAATGGCTAACAATCTTGCTAAAAAATGGGATGATTTGCTGCCCAGATACAGGAGATTACTATCAGGAGAAGAGGGATCAGGATTTAATTTTACACGAGAAGATTGGGAGAATCTACAGAAAATTGGAGGTTTTAATGCAAAATTATGGAAGAAAGATGCGAATAAACTTGAAAATTTCATCACAATGGATCATGTTTTAGAGAGGGGAAAAGAATTAAAATTAAAAGGTGTTGCAAAATTAGCTGACAAATTAGATAATTTCTTTATACAGGAAGCACGTTCTGCAATACCAGAAGCAAAAATAAGAGATCGTGCAATACTTTTTGGGAATCATGATAAAGGAGATTGGATTGACGTATCCAGAAGACTTGCAGTCATGTTCCGTTCCTACCAATCACAGTTAGTAAGAAACTTATGGCCTAGAATAATAGAACTTGGATTACCTTCAGTTGTACATGTTGTACCATACATGGGATTAGGATATACTGCAATTACTCTAAAAGAATTAGTAAAAGGGAAGGAACCACCATCATTTGATGATCCGAACTTATGGGTAGATGCAGTAGTTCATAGTGGACTAGCCCCAATTGTAGGAGATTTCTTGGGAGGCGAGTATGGAAGATATAATCATGAGTGGGATGAAGCAGTCTTAGGATTTGGTTACAGTAAATTTAAAGGCTTTGGAGAACTTATGGTAGGCTTATATGATGGCGATACGGATGCAGCAGATGTCTGGAGGTCATTAAGATATAATACTCCTTTTGCAAATTTGTATTTTACTGAAGCAGCAATTAATTATGGTCTTCACTATGCCATGATGGAGTCACTAGAACCAGGCTATCTCAATCGCTTAGAAGCACAAGCAATCAGTCAAGATACTGAATTCCTTTTTAAACCAAGCAACATCTGGGGAGGATGATTAGATGACTATTACTTCCACCGTAAACAGTTCTGAAACTACAGGATCTACATCACCTAATTTATATACTTTTAGTTACCCCATACATAAAGCAGC
>VTLG01001096.1_pt1 | contig 18930 bp, 26 predicted proteins | sample 4694571 | NCBI WGS metagenome assembly VTLG01 (sample SAMN12604809, study PRJNA352737) | marine metagenome | biome: ENVO:00000447; feature: ENVO:00000209|ENVO:00000569|ENVO:01000036; material: ENVO:00002151; isolation source: viral sequences binned using virsorter ...
TTATTATACTTATGGCATATGGGAGAATATTATAATGAGAGATATACTTACAGAGGTGGTTATGAAGACGCTTACAAAGGTGATAGATTTTCTGTGCCAGATTGTTTTTGGTTAGGTACTACACCACTTAATGAGTCTTTAGTTGCTATGAATCAAATCATACCAATGTTTAAAGCAAAATACAATATTGAGAAGTTAACTTTTATTACACTTACAGATGGTGGTTCTAATTCAAACTATGGACAATCTAAAATTGTAAACACTGGCGAACACCTAACAGTTGACCATAAAGGTAACTCTGATACACAAGTTATTACAGTTGGTAAAAAACAATATACACCAGATACAAAACATTATAGAGGTGTTATGACCGACTTGCTTTTAAACGTATTAAGAAGTCAATATAATATTAATATTGTTGGCTTTTACATTATTAAAAATCTTCGTAGAATGTGGGATTTAGAAACCATGATAGGTAAATACAAAGATTGGAACGATAAACAAACTAAAGTAATGAAGATTAAAAAACAATTTAATAAAGAGAAGTGTGCTGACGTTATAAAAGATGGTTACAATAGATACTTTTTATTAAATGGTAAAGATATGGGAGTTGAGAATACTGACCTTTCTGGTGTAAATGAGAATATGAAAGCTGGTAAGATTAAACAATTATTCAGTAAATCAATGAAAGGCCGAATCGTTTCCAGATCACTACTAAACAAATTCATACAGGAGGTCGCTTAGATGTTAGGGTTTATAACGCTTTTTATAGGCTTGACTTCTATACCAAATATGATAGGATATACCAATAATAACTATGAAAAAGGAGAAAAACACTATGTTAAACACTAAACAACAAGAGTTTGTTAAACATGCTTATGAAAAGTTTGGCAAATCTCAATTATCTGTTGATGAGTTGAAACAAGCAAACAAAAAGTTTGGTTGTAAATATGCTCCACAATGGCTAATTAAAAATAAAGATTACAAAATTGGTAAGTCTTTATTCAAATTGCCTGTAGATGGCGAATCTCAATCAGTTGCTGTTAAGAAAACAGCCAATACTGATAGTGAAAAAATCTTAGCACCAGTTAATGATACTAAAAAAGAAGCCGCTTATGTGGTATCTTCTTTAGTTGGCGACATTGTTCCTAAAAAAGATCCAGTGTTCGTATCATTTGGTAACTATCCAGATTTAAAATCTATTATTAAATCTAATAGATTCTATCCTGTTTTTATTACAGGTCTTTCTGGTAACGGTAAAACTATGGGTGTTACCCAAGCATGTGCTGAAGCTAAAAAAGAATTAATCAGAGTTAATATTACTATTGAAACAGATGAAGACGATCTGTTAGGTGGTTATAGACTTAAAGATGGCCAAACTGTATGGCAGAATGGTCCTGTTATTGAGGCTATGGAAAGAGGCGCTCTTCTTTTACTTGATGAGATTGACTTAGCAAGTAATAAGATTATGTGTTTACAACCGATATTAGAAGGCTCTGGTGTCTTTGTTAAAAAGATTAACAAGTTTATCAAACCTGCTAATGGGTTCAATGTTATTGCTACTGCCAATACTAAAGGTCAAGGTAGTGAAGACGGTAAATTTATCGGTACAAATGTACTTAACGAAGCTTTCCTTGAAAGATTTCCAATTACATTTGAACAGAAATATCCGTCTGTTAATATTGAGAAAAAAATATTAAACAATACCTTAAAGTCTTATGGTAAATCAGATGTTAAATTTGTAGATAAGTTAACTACATGGGCTGATGTTATCAGAAAAACATACTTTGATGGTGGTGTTGATGAGATTATCTCAACAAGAAGATTAGTCCACATAACTCAAGCTTATTCAATCTTTGACAATAAGATGAAGGCTGTACAGATGTGTACTAATAGATTTGATGATGATACAAAAAATTCATTTGTTGAACTATACACTAAAGTTGACGCTGGTGCCAATGTCGAAGACATTATGGAAGACCAGAGAAAAGCTGAAGTAGAGTCACAAGCGAATGACAATGATAGTGAGTCGGATGACGAAGATGTTATCTAAATCTATTAAACATAGTGTAGTCCTAGGTGGAGGGGTAGTGCCCTCCACCACTATTACACTTGTAGGAGAGGAGGTAAAATAGTTGGGTATTACAATTCAAGTCAGGAACGGAAATGTAGAGCAGGCTTTGAGAGTTTTAAAGAAGAAACTTCAAAAAGATGGCCTGTTAAAAGAATTAAAAGCAAAACAATACTTTGAAAAACCGTCAGAGAAAAAAAGACGTAAGAAAAAAGAGGGTATTGCTAACTTTAAAAAGAAGCAAAAGAAGCTTAAACTTACCAGAGGTTATTAGATTTTTACGCCAATGTTGATGTATATATATTATTGTAGGCTGCTCGTAAGACCTACGGCGTAAAGAGCCCGATATGATTATCGGTGTCGCTAAAACCGTGATCTTTGGCAGTTTGTACTCGGTGACAAAAGAAACTGCCATTTATAGGTTGTAATTTTCAGATTAGTACCTATATAAATAATAATAGAACGCCATAAAGGGTTCTACAAAATGAAACTCGCTTATAACAAAGGAGGTTTTTATGACCAATAAAGCAATTTCAATTTTTAATCAATTAAGACCATTATCAGTAGGATATGATGATGTATTTGACCATTTTGAGTCAATGTTTAATCATCAATATGACAGTATAAGTCTTCCTAATTACCCACCTTATAACATAGTAAAGACAGGTAAATACAACTATGATATACAGGTTGCCTTAGCAGGCTATGGTAAAAAAGATGTTGATGTGTCTTTTGAGAATAGTGTCCTAACAATCAAGTCTGTCAAAGATAAAGACGAAAAAGAGGTTGAGGACAATGATGGTGTACTTCATAAAGGTATCGCCAAAAGAATGTTCTCTAAATCTTTTACTATCGCCGAAGATGTAGAAATCAAAGGTGCTGAGTTAAAAGATGGTCTTTTAGTGGTGTCTATGGAAAGAATTATTCCAGACCACAAAAAAGCTAGAACAATCACAATTAAATAATTAATCCTGAAAGGCGGAGAGCATTGACTTTCCGCCTTTTTTAATATATACTCTTATTATGTTTAGTTATCTCGGTGGTAAAAAGTTTCAGGCAAAGTGGATTGCCTCACAATTTCCAAAACATAACACCTATGTTGAACCATTTGGTGGTGCTTATTGGGTTTACTTCATGGCCAACCATCAAATAGATCAGGCTCATGTAAATGTATATAACGATTTTAATAAAGATATAGCCAATATATTTCATTGTGCCAGATGGTATGATAGAGAATTTTTAAAGTCTTTACTATCATATGAAGACCAAAACAAAGAACTCTTTAATCAATTTAAAAAAGAATTAATACCTTTCAATACTGACTTTGAATTAGGAGATATTGATAGGGCCACCAAGTATTTGTATTTACAAACACAAAGTTTTTCAGGAGACACCTTAACCGAGAAAACAAAATTTGTACATTTAAAAGGTAAATACCGTTCAAAATACCTACACTTTATAGATAAGATTTCAAATAAGAAATGGTTATATCATATCAAAGGTATAAGCCATGTACATAACGAATCGTTTGAAACAGTTATTGATTTTTATGATAAACCAGATACATTATTCTATTGTGATCCACCATATTACAAAATGGAAGATTATTATGTACAGGACTTTAAAAGAAGTCAACATGAAGACCTGGCAAACAAATTAAAATCTATTAAAGGTAAGTTTGTCTTATCTTATTATGACTTTCCACAGCTATCCAAATGGTTTCCTAAAGACAAATACCATTGGGTATCTAAAGAATTTAGTAAAGCAAACAGTACAAAGTCTAAAAAGAAAACTACCAGTAGAGGTAAAGAAATATTAATTATGAACTTCAAACCAGCATTGACTTTGGAATAGTTTTATGTTATATTAGTTAAATGCGGATATCGTATAAAAGTATTACAGTGGGTTACCAACTCACAGAAAGAGGGGCAGTACCTCTTATCCGCTCCAAAAATTAAATGAGGATATTATGTTACCAAAAGTAAATTTTAAAGTTAGAGTCGGCGACACCTATGATGATGGTGGTTGTGGCTTTGATGAGGGTAGTTGGACTACTAAAACTACAGATGATTTTTTCAAAGGTAAAAAAGTTGTAGTGTTCAGTTTACCAGGAGCATTTACTCCTACTTGTACATCACAACAATTACCTGGCTTTGAAAAGAACATTGATAAGTTTAAAGAGCATTTTATAGACGAGATTTATTGTATATCAGTAAATGATTCTTTTGTTATGAATGCTTGGGCAAATAAGGAAAATATTTCTAATATCAAAGTAATACCAGATGGTGAAGGAGTTTTCACTAGACAAATGGGTATGCTTGTTAAAAAGAATGATAAAGGTTTTGGTTACCGATCTTGGAGATACGCTATGATAGTAAATGATGGTATCATAGAAAAAATCTTTGAAGAACCTGGTAAATCAGATGATTGTACTACGGATCCCTATGGTGAATCTTCACCAGAAAATGTATTACAATGGCTAGATATGGGAAGAAACAACTAGCATTGACAATAGGACAACAGTGTGTTATATTATGTTATGTTAAATTATGAAGGAGTGATATATGAATCTATCAAGTGATACGATTGCTGTACTAAAAAACTTTTCTGACATTAATCAGAATATTCTGCTTAAACCAGGAAACAAAGTACAAACAATCTCAACAATGAAAAACATTTTGGCTGAGGCTGAAATATCGGAAAAGTTTGATAGCGAGTTTGCTATCTATGATCTACCAGAGTTTTTAAGATCAGTAGAACTATTTGAAAAACCAGAACTAAAATTTAATGGTGGTTCAAATGTTCAAATCGCTGATACTAACTCTAAACAATCAGTTAAGTATTTCTTTGCTGACAAGTCTGTAATTGTGGCGCCAACAAAAAACATCACAATGCCAGATAAAGAAGTTACTTTTACTTTAAAAAAAGAAACGTTTGCTAAGTTATTAAAGGGTGTTACAACTCTTAATTTACCAGATGTTGCTGTTGTAGGTGATGGTACAAACATCAAACTTAAAGCTACAGATAAAAAGAACAAGTCGTCTAACGAATATTCTCTGAATGTTGGTGAAACTGATAAGAAGTTTACCGCTTATTTTAAAGCAGAAAACTTTAAAATGGTTGGTGATGATTATGATGTAGCTATCTCTAAACAAAAAATAAGTCATTTTGTTAATAGAAACAAGTCAATACAATATTGGATAGCATTAGAACCTGACTCTGAATTTTAAGGGAGGTTTAAATGTCTGACTTTTTATGGGTTGAAAAATACCGTCCTAAAAAAATATCTGATTGTATCTTAACTGCTAGTCTAAAAGAAACATTTACTAGTTTTCTAAAACAAAAAGAAATACCTAATCTACTTCTATCTGGTACTGCTGGTACTGGTAAAACTACAGTAGCAAGAGCCTTATGTGAGGAACTTGGTGCTGATTATATTATTATCAATGGTTCAGATGAAGGCCGACAAATAGATACATTAAGACATAAGATTAAAAACTTTGCCTCTACTGTATCTCTTACCGAAGAATCTAATCATAAAGTTGTCATAATTGACGAGGCAGATTACATGAATGCTGATAGTGTTCAGCCTGCTTTAAGAAACTTTATAGAAACATTTTACAATAACTGTAGATTTATATTTACTTGTAACTATGTAAACAAGATTATACCTGCCTTACATAGTCGTTGTACTGTAATTGACTTTGCTATTAAGAATGGTCAAAAGGTTAAGACGGCTACTGCCTTTATGAAACGTTTAGAGGGTGTTCTAAAAGATGAGAATATAGAATTTGAGAAGAAAGTATTAGGTGAACTGATACAGAAATACTATCCAGATTTTAGAAGAACTATAAACGAACTTCAAAGATACTCTGTAAGAGGTAAGATTGACAGTGGTATACTGTTTAGTCTATCGGAGGCGAACACCAAAGACTTAATAATGTCATTAAAAGAGAAGAAGTTTAATGATATGAGAAAGTGGGTGGTTCAAAACCTAGACAAAGAGGCTGCCTTTCTATTTAAAACTATCTATGATGTTCTATATACAGCACTAGATTCTAAATCTATACCTCAAGCAATATTAATTTTAGCTGGATATCAATATAAATCTGCTTTTGTGGCTGACCAAGAGATAAATATGGTCGCTTGTCTAACTGAAATTATGGCAAGTTGTAAATTTAAGTAGAGGATATAATGGCGAGAAGAACGTTATTTAGAAAGCTGATAGTAAAATTAAGAATGTTTTGGGCTGATGTAAGAGGTCATCATGGTAAATGCTGGGATTATGAGCCAGGCGATTATTATATGGGTAGTCACAAAGGACACGACAAACATTTAAGAAAAAAATAGAAAGTCAAGTTTATATTATGTATGAATTGAAAGATTATCTTAATTCAATTAATTTCACAAAGCAAAAATTATTAGATACAGACGACCTTACATGGGAGAAGAAATATCCACCATTTGTAATTAACAAGTGTTTATCAATGTTTTATGATTGTATAGCACAAGTTAATGAAATGAATGGTTACCATTTTCTGGACAAGAAAATACAGTTTACTTTTCTACTAAATAGTATTAGAAAAAAGAAGCGATTTGGTGGCAAGTGGTTATCACAAGCCAAGTTGAAAAATTTAGAATATGTAAAGGAGTATTATGGTTACAGTAATGAAAAAGCAAAAGAGGCTCTTAACATACTCACAAAAGAACAAGTTGAATTAATTAAGAATACCTTATCTAAAGGTGGGAGAACAAGATGAGTGAACAAGAAATACAATGGTCGCCAGAGAGTATGTTAGAAGTAACAATCAAACAGCCTGACGATTTTTTAAAGGTAAGGGAAACCCTTACAAGAATAGGTGTAGCAAGTCGTAAAGATAAGACACTATACCAATCATGCCACATTTTACACAAACAAGGAAAATACTTTATTACACACTTTAAAGAACTATTTGCTTTAGATGGCAAAAAGTCAACCTTGGTAGAAAATGATATACAAAGAAGAAATACAATAGCTATTCTTCTACAAGACTGGAATTTAATTGATATAGTTAACACACAGGCAGCTGAAAATAAAGCACCATTATCTCAAATTAAAGTATTACCTTTTAAAGAAAAGAAAGAGTGGAATTTATCAGCAAAATATAACATTGGTAAAAAGATAGATACTGAAAAACTTATAAAGGAAAATACAGAGGCACAAGCAATAAACGACTCTAACCAAGAACAAGAGATTACTATTACTTGTGGACCTGCTAAAGATGAGTAATGTTAGTACCAAAATTTAAAGAGTTTATTACTGAAACAGATATAGGTCGTAAAGATAAACCTTTTACGATAGCGATTGTAACTGTAGCAGATTCAAAAGACCCTAAAGAAAACACCACTGCTGAATTAATTACAAAAGCATGTAAGAAAAAAGGCATTAAGTGTATCATAGTAAACACTAAATCATCTATCATCACATCAAAAGACGAAGACAAAGGTACTTTAACAGTATCAAACTTTGATGGCAAAGGTGGTGAACATACATTTGTTGGTAGAGATACCGTTTGTATAACAAGAGGTGGCGCTTTAGAAGATGAAGCAGGCCTTTCTTTAATATCGTCTTTTCAAAACTCACAAGCATTTATGTTAAACACAAGAGCAGCTATGCTTACTTGTGATAATAAACTTACAACTGCCTTATTGTTTGAAAAGTTTGGTATACCAACACCAAGAACTGCTTTTATATCTAACGAGAACAATATTAAAACTGGTTTAGATATGATTGGTGGTAAGTTTCCTATAATATTAAAAACACTAACAGGTACACAAGGCGTTGGTGTAATTAAAATAGAAAGTTACGAGGGTTTAGTGGCAACTGTACAGGCCATGTGGAAATTAGAGGCTGAACTTCTAATACAAGAGTATATGCCATCTAAATTTGATGTAAGAACTTTTGTGGTAGATAACAAAGTATTTGCTAGTACAAAAAGAGTACACAGCTCATATGACTTTAGATCAAATACACATAGAGGTGCTGAGGCAGAACCATATATTTTAAATGATGAAGAAAAAGAATTAGTATTAAAAGCGGCTAGACTATCCAGAGCATATATGGTTGGTGTAGACCACATAATACACAATAATAAACCATACTTACTAGAAATTAATGGTAGTCCAGGATCAGGTGCTGATTACGAGGGTTATCAACACAAAGATTATTATTCAGATTCAGAACCAGCAGGAAGAATTGATGGTGAAAAAATGATGGCCAATGTAGTAGATTGGTTAATGAATAGAGCTCATTGGGATAGACAATCACTTGTTGAATGTGGTTGGTTAGAAACAATGGATTTAGATGAAGTTGGTAAAGTAAGAGTTAAGTTTGATACAGGTAACGGTTCAAAAGCTTGTGCCTTACATGCTGATAAAATTTTAGATGCTGGTAAAATAGTTAAGTGGAAATATGACGGTAAAACCTATAGTAAACCTAGACACGGTACAAGTGAGGTGTTTAGAGCAAATGCTGATGGTGAAGAACCATCTGAAACAAGACCGACTGTTTTAATGGATATGACATTTAATGGTTTTACATATAAAGATGTAGAGGTAGGTTTAGACGCCAGACCTAGATCAGGTTCAGACTTACTTGTAAACAGAGATTTAATGAGATTAATGAATATAAGTGTCAACCCTAATAGAACATTTGTATTAAGTAAACGATTAAGACCAGTAGAAAAAGACGGTAAACAAGATAAAGTTGGCTTTGAAAAGAAATAACATTGACTTTCCCAGCCAATTATGATATAACTATATAATACAAAGGAGAAATATTATGAGTAAAGATGTGAAAATACTACGACTATCTACAGGTGAAGATATAATCGCTACTGTAGGAGAAAACGACCAAGGCACAAGTCTAACAAAATCATTTGTTATTATACCACAACAACAAGGGCCAGGTAAACCTGTTCAGTTGATGATGGTGCTTTATGCCCCTTACGCTAAATCAGATACAGTAACCATAGATAATAAGTTTATTGTTTCAAGCGTAGAACCTAAAAAAGAAATACTAGATACATACCTACAAAATACTTCTAGTATCTTACAACAACCAGGATTAATAACAGAAACATCAATACCAAAAATAGACAGTTAATGAAAAACATTAAGGTAACTTTCTACTATGATAATGATAGTAAATCGGAAACGGTTGAAGTCCCTATACATCACTCGTTGATGGAGGCTTCAAAGTATTATTCTAAAGATAACTATATCCCAGGAATAGAAGCCGATTGTGGTGGTAGTTGTGCTTGTTGTACATGCCACGTTATTGTTGATGATAAATGGATTAACAAAGTTGGTAAAATGAAAGAGTCTAGCGCTGAGCAAGAACTTTTAGATTATGAACACAAGGCGACAAAGAATAGTAGGTTGGCTTGTCAGATTGATTTAACTGAAAAGTTAGATGGTTTAATTGTTAGAGTACCCTAATATACTATTCACATTGTCGGTTTTAAATTATGAGATTTTATAAATCAGTTATTGAACATAAAGGTAAATTACTTGTCCGTGGTATACATGACGGTAAAGATTACAAAGATAAGATTGACTTTGCTCCAACTCTATATGCTTTAACTCAACAAGAAACTGAATACAAAAATTTACAAGGTCAGTTTCTTAAACCTATCACATTTAGAAACATAGACGCTGCTCGTAAATTTCGTAGAGAAGTGGCAACACAAAACTCTCCTGTTTATGGACTTGAAAGGTATCACTATCAATATATTGGTAAGGAACATCCTGAAAATATACAATGGTCAAAAGACCACATAAAAATCTTTACACTTGATATAGAAACAAGTTGTGAAAATGGTTTTCCAGATGTAGAAAACCCTATAGAAGAATTACTTTGTATTACAGTTAAAAATCAAAACAACAAACAGATTATTACATGGGGCGTAGGCGACTTTAAGACCGATAGATCAGATATAACATATATCAAATGTAAGAATGAAAATCAATTATTGTTTGAGTTTATGAAGTTTTGGATTAAGAACTATCCAGATGTTATCACTGGTTGGAATACTAAATTTTTTGACTTGCCTTACTTAATGAATAGAATTAAGATGATCGCTGGTGATAAAGTGGCAAATAAGATGTCACCTTGGAACTTAATACATAGAGAAGAAATTGCTGTAAGAGGTAGACAACAAACTGTTTACACATTATACGGTATTACTAATTTAGATTACCTTGACTTATACAAATGGTTTGTACCACAAAGACAAGAAAGTTATAAACTTGACTTTATTGGTCAGTTAGAACTTGGCCGTGGTAAAGATGATATGCCATATCCTACATTTAAAGATTGGTATACACAAGACTTTCAATCATTTGTTGATTACAATATACAAGACGTAGAAATTGTTGACGGCTTAGAAGATAAACTAGGTCTAATTGACTTATCATTAACTGTTGCCTATGAAAGTAAAGTAAACTATGGTGATATATTTTCACAAGTTAGAGTATGGGATACTTTGATAGCTAATCATTTAATGAAAAAAAATATTTGTGTACCACCAAGAGAAGAGCACCTAAAGGAAACAAAGTACGAGGGTGCTTATGTAAAAGAACCTCAACTTGGTCAACACAAATGGGTGGTGTCGTTTGATATCAACTCCCTATATCCTCACATTATTATTCAATATAATATTTCTCCCGAAAAGATATTAGGAGTAAAATCATCTGGTGTTTCAGTAAACAAGATGTTATCTCAATCAACACCACTCTCACATTTAAAAACAGAGGGTGCCTGTTTAACACCTAATGGCGCCATGTTTAGAAATGATGGTCAAGGTTTCTTACCTGAAATGATGGAAACAATGTACAATGAACGTGTTATATTTAAGAAAAGAATGTTAAAGGCAAAAAGAGAATATGAAAAAACAAAAGACCCTAAACTTGTAAGAGAGATTTCTCGTTGTCACAATATACAATGGGCTAGAAAGATTGCTCTTAACTCGGCTTATGGTGCTGTAGGTAATCAATACTTTAGATACTATGATGTAAGACAGGCAAGTGCCATCACAACAGCAGGTCAGTTTATAATTAGATTTATAGAACAAAAAGTAAATGAATATCTTAATAATATATTAAAGACACATGATAAGATAGATTATATTGTGGCGTCTGATACAGATTCAATCTACGTCACACTTGATAAGTTAGTGGCAAAAACTTGTGAGGGTAAAGACAACGAACAGATTTGTAATTTTTTAGATAGAGTTGTTGATAGTAGATTAGAACCATTTTTAGAAAAATGTTTTGCTGAATTGGCTGACTATACAAATGCTTTTAAAAACTGTATGGTAATGAAACGAGAAGTTGTTGCCAACAAAGGCATATGGGTGGCTAAAAAGAGATACATGTTAAACGTACTTGACGAGGAAGGCGTTAGACTATCTGAACCTAAACTAAAGATTATGGGTATAGAGGCAGTTAAATCATCTACACCACAGGTTTGTAGAGGTAAGATTAAAGAGGCAATCAAAATTATTATGGGTAAAGAACAATCAGATTTACATAAGTTTATTGCTGACTTTAAAAAAGAATTTTTTACTATGACGGCTGAACAAATATCTTTTCCTAGAAGTTGTAACAATTTAAGAAAGTATAGACATGCTAGTAACGTGTTTATTAAAGGTACACCAATTCATGTTAAAGGTGCTTTGATATACAATCATCAACTTAAACAATTTAACCTTGGTCAAAAGTACCCATATATACAAGAGGGTGATAAGATTAAGTTTCTTAAACTAATAGAAGCTAATCCATTTAAGTTTGATGTTATAAGTTACATCACAACTTTACCTAAAGAATTTAAACTAGAAGATTATATTGATTATGAAACACAATTCTCTAAAACATTTTTAGACCCTATGAGATTTATATTACAAGCAATTGGTTGGGAACATGAACAAAGAGCCAACTTGGAGGCATTTTTCGGATGAGTTTCTTTATATCATTAGCATTAATACATTGGGGATTTGCCACTGGTGGTTTATTGGCCATGAAAACAGATTGGTCTATACCTAGATTTTTAATAATTGTTTTACTAATTAAATATTTTTTTATAACTTATGAACTTTAACACTGATAACAAATATGGAGTAATATATGCTGACCCGCCTTGGTATTTTAAAACGTATAGTAACAAAGGAAAAGATAGAAGTCCTGAAAAACACTATCCTTGTATGTCTTTATCTGACATTATTCGGTTACCTGTTGGTGACCTTGCTAAGGACAATTCAGTCCTTTTAATGTGGGTAGTTGACCCATTGTTAGACAAAGCCTTTGAAGTAATAAATGCCTGGGGTTTTAAATACAAAACCGTAGGCTTCACATGGGCAAAGACAAATAAAAAAAGTATGGGCTTTTTTACAGGCCTAGGATATTGGACAAGAGCCAATCCTGAAATGTGTTTACTTGCTACAAAAGGTAAACCAAAAAGAAACAGTAAGAGTATACCACAATTGGTGGTAGAGCAAAGACAAGAACATAGTAGAAAGCCAGATATTGTGTATAATCATATAGAAAATATGTTAGACGGTCCTTATGTAGAATTATTTGCTCGTAGAAAAAGAAACAACTGGCATAGCTGGGGAAATGAAATATGCAAATAACAACAGCACTTTTAATTTACATGGGTATTATGATGATACCTGTAATATTAATGATAATGTGGAATAATGAAAAATGAGTTTATTAGGTAGAGATGTATCTTGGACAAGAGATTTTGGTCCTTATATAGTTAAAACAACTATATCAGATGAGCTACATGGTATTCTTTTAAGAACGGCCAATAAAATTAGAAAAAATAAAAAACTAAAAAAGACTAATGATTATAGACATAGATTAGCTGGTAATTTAAAAGAAGAATATAGTTATGAAGGAGCATTTACAAAAGAAGAAGAAAGAATTGTAGAAGAAGAATTTTTATGGTTAGCTTCTCTGTACACAAAAATGTCAAAAGCAGCAAACGGATCAGATACAGAGGTTAGAGAATCAAAACATTTAATAATGCATAAACCTGTATGGGTAAATTTTATGAAAGCAGGAGAATGGAATCCATCTCACTCACACGCTGGTGATATATCATGTGTAACATATTTAAAAGTACCACCTGAAATTGAAAAAGAAAACAAATCTGCCGAGCATACTAAACATAGTAACACACCATCAGCTGGTAGAATAGAATTTTTGTATGGTGATGATATTGGTTATCATAAAAGTGGTACAATTAGAATGCCAGTAGTAAAAGATATATACTTATTTCCTGCTAAATTAAAACATCAAGTTTATCCTTTTAAATCAAAAGTAGAAAGAGTATCAGTAAGTGTAAATTTTGCTGATCGTGTTAAGGCTGCTAGAAATTTGAGATTAAAATAATGAAACAAACTCTTACAACAGATCAGGCGTTATATTGTTCAGATATATTTAATAATTACTTTGGACAATTTAATCGTATTGACCAATACATGAGAGATCAAAAGATGAGTCAACTAAACGATACCATATCGGCTAGTTTACCAGGCATGGGTCCTGAAACAGAAATCTTTGATAACTTTGATATGTCACCTGAAGATATGGAGTTTGAGATAACAGAACCAGATAATACAACGTTTGATTCCTTTTTAAATCTAATATCATCACATACTAATATGTCAAGTGTGCCAGGTAAAAATTTAAAGATAGGTGTAAAAGAAAAGAAGACTAACAAGTGGGTTGGTTTTATTAGATGTGGTTCGCCAGTAATTAATATGAAACCTCGTAATACAATGTTAGGTAATGTACCAGAGTTAGTTACATTTAACAAGACTGCTATTATGGGTTTTGTAATTGTACCATCACAACCTTTTGGTTATAACTACCTAGGTGGTAAACTGTTGGCTGCCATATGTTGTAGTCATTGGGTTAGAGAAAAATTAAATGACAAGTATGGTATGAACTTATCATTATTTGAAACTACAAGTCTATATGGTAATAGTAAATCATCAAGTCAATATGATGGTATGAAACCATATTTAAGATATAAAGGCCTAACTGATAGTGATTTTATACCTTTGATACATGGTAAACCTTTCCATGACTTGTCAACATTTGTAGAAAACAATGTAGGCAAACTGGTCAAAGATGACGCTTCAAGTAGAAAGTTAAAGTTGACACAGGCCATCATAGGTTTAGTAAAAAGAAGTTTATCAGGTGATAATTTAGATAAGTTTAACAATACTATTATCAATGCTAAAAAACTTACAGAAAGAAAAAGATATTATACTTGTAATTATGGTATTAAGAATTATATTGATATTGTAAATGGCAAAGAAACTCAAATAGTCAAAGACGAAAACTACGATAAGTTTAATATAAATAATATTATAGGGTGGTGGAAAAAGAAAGCAACCAATAGATATAATAATTTAAAGAATGATAATCGTTTGAGAAGGGAACTTGAAATATGGTCGCCGAATGCCAAAATAGAAATAATCAGATGATAACAAAAGAAGATTACAAAAATTTAAAAGAGTATTACGACTATCAAAGAAAGCAGGCTTACAATAAAGAAGTTGTATTTGCCATGGCTGAAAAGTTTGAGGGTCGTGTTTACAATGATTTTGGTATGGTCAATATGAAAGATATGAAAGACCTATTATGGGTAAGGGTTAAACCTGAAGACTATGAGGAACCTAGAAAAGGTTGGGTGCCACAAGATGAGAGTTTAAGATTCGAATGGGAAGGGCCCCCTAATATGCCAAAAACACAATATAACGGACCGAAATACCATCCAGATATAGACCCTTTGGATACCGTAATGCCTCGTGGATGGGAAGGCGCCTTTGGTGATGATAAATAAGAGTGGACTTGCCATTTATGATAAAATATAGTATATTAAGATAACAATTGAGGAATAAATTATGGATTTAAAAGCTGAAGATATTAAGATTGATACAAATGAACATGATAAGACGTATGAAAATGAACAAAGTACAGTAACTTTACCTATCAAAGAGTACGATAAGTTAAAAGATAGACAAAAATATATTACAGACAAAAGTTTAATTGAGTATATTGATAAGATAGAATTTTTTGTTAAAGAATTAAGAAAACATATAATAAGATCGGAGTTATAGTATGAGCAATTTTTTGAAAGATATTATTAAAGAAACTGGTAATGAATATGCCGGTTTAGTCAGTGATGGTGTTGATAGTGCTGATGTTACAAGTTTTATAGATACAGGCTCATATTCATTTAACGCTTTACTATCAGGTAGTATCTATGGTGGTATGCCTGGAAATAAAATTACAGCAATCGCCGGTGAAGCTGCTACAGGTAAAACTTTTTTTGCCTTAGGAATTTGTCAACACTTTTTAGAAACAGACAAAGACGCTGGTGTAATTTACTTTGAATCAGAAAGTGCCATCTCAAAAAGTATGATTGAGAGTAGAGGTGTTGACTCTACTAGAATGGTAATAGTACCTGTTGCTACAGTACAAGAATTTAGAAACCAATCTATTAAAATTATAGACAAATATTTAGAACAACCAGAGGCAAATAGAAAACCTTTGATGTTTGTATTAGATAGTTTAGGCATGTTGTCTACCACAAAAGAGATGGAAGATACAGCCGCTGGTAAAGAAACAAGAGATATGACTAGATCACAAATAGTCAAATCTACTTTTAGAGTTTTAACACTTAAATTAGGTAAAGCAAATATACCTATGATAATGACCAATCACACTTATGACGTGATAGGTTCTATGTTCCCTCAAAAAGAAATGGGTGGTGGTTCAGGTTTGAAATACGCTGCCTCATCAATTATCTACCTAGGTAAACGAAAAGAAAAAGACGGCACCGAAGTTATTGGTAATATTATTCATTGTAAAAACTACAAATCAAGGTTAACAAAAGAGAATGCTCAAATAGATGTAAGACTAACATACAAAACAGGTTTAGACAAGTATTATGGCTTGTTAGAACTTGGCGAAGCAGCTGGTGTATTTAAAAAAGTATCTACAAGATATGAAATGCCAGATGGTTCTAAAGTATTTGGTAAGAACATTAATGAGAATCCTGAAAAGTATTTTACAAAGGAGAATTTAGATAAAATTGATGAATATGCCAAACAAAAATTCAGTTACGGATCAGACGAAGAATAAAAGATACGCCTTTGCTCAACGTGAGGGTGATGACTTTAGTTGTGTTAAGTTACTTTCAGGTAAATACGAAGAAGTAATTTACAAATACGATAAGGTTGCCTTTGAACCAGAGCCTACAGAAAACGGCGATGTACCTTTAAGATTTACATATGACATTATGTTAAATCCAAAAAATGTAGATGTCAAGTCGGAAGATTTCAAAAACTATATTGGTGATATTTTAGTAGAAATTGTTGAACAACAATTAAAAGATGGTAAGGTAAGTTTTGGAAAATAAGTATATTAAAACATATGATAATGTGTTGACTAAAGATCAGTGTCAACATATAATAGATAAGTTTGAAGATAGTCGTAATCAGTGGCAAAAGACCGAACTAAAAGATCATAGATCATTTACAGAAATAAATTTAAACTTACATGATGATTGGCAAGAATATGTTAAGATAATCTATACACATATGAGACCATACATTGATAAGTATGCTGAAGAATTTAAGATTACACATAACTGGCCAGAAAAGTTTGGCTGGGAACATATTAGAATGAAAAAGTATGAAGTAAATAATAGAGATGAGTTTAAAGAACATGTTGATGTTATGGACTATGCCAGCGCTAAAAGATTTTTAGTATTCTTTCTATACCTTAACGACAACGAAGGAGGGTTGACTTCTTTTTCAGAGTATGGTATAAATGTTAAACCAGAGGCAGGAAGAATGTTAATGTTTCCACCATTGTGGACACACAAACATGCTGGTACAATGCCAATTAAAGAACCAAAATATATTATAGGAAGTTATTTACATTATGTCTGATAGAATTGAACTTACAATATTAAAAAGTTTCTTTTATAATGAAGACTTTACTCGTAAAGCTTTACCTTTTGTAAAAACAGATTACTTTACAAATAGAACTGAAAGATTGTTGTACGAAGAAATTGACAAGTTTGTACAACATTATAAAAACTTACCTACAAAAGAAACAATATTAATTGAGTTTGGTAAAAGAAAAGATATTAACGAAGACGAATTAAGATTAGTAAAAGACCTTGTAAATACTTTTGTTGATGAACAATCTGACTTACAATGGCTATTAGATACAACAGAAAAGTTTTGTAAAGACAGAGCTGTACATAATGCCGTATTATCTGGTATAAAAATACTAGATGGTAAAGATAAGAAACAACAACCTGAAGCAATACCAAGTATATTATCAGACGCTCTTGCCGTTTCATTTGACAATCATATAGGGCATGATTATATTGGTGACGCTGAGGCCAGATTTGATTGGTACCACACAAAAGAAAAAAGATATCCTTTTGATTTAAATTTCTTTAATAAGATTACAAAAGGTGGTGTACCAAGTAAAACATTAAATATCGCCTTGGCAGGTACAGGTGTTGGTAAATCTTTGTTTATGTGTCATTGTTCTTCTAACTTTTTAAGTCAAGGTCAAAATGTATTATACATAACTTTAGAAATGGCTGAAGAAAGAATTGCTGAAAGAATAGACGCTAATTTAATGGACGTTACAATTGATGATTTACATGCTTTACCAAAAGCATTGTATGACGGTAAGATGAGTAAGTTAAGAAGTAAAACATCTGGTCAATTAATTATTAAAGAATATCCAACTGCCTCAGCACATGCTGGTCATTTTAAAGCTTTACTAAATGAGTTAGCATTAAAGAAAAGTTTTAGACCAGATGTTATCTTTATAGATTATCTTAACATATGTGCTTCTAGCAGATTTAAAGGTGGTAATATATCATCTTATTTCTATATCAAAGCAATCGCTGAAGAATTAAGAGGTCTTGCTGTAGAGTTTGATGTACCAATCTTTAGTGCCACACAAACCACTCGTACTGGTTTTGTTAGTACAGATATAGGTTTAGAAGATACGTCTGAATCATTTGGTCTACCAGCAACTGCTGACTTTATGTTTGCTCTTATGTCAAATGAAGAACTAGAATCACTAGGTCAAATGAAAGTAAAACAATTAAAGAATAGATATAATGATCCTGGTATGAATAGAGCATTTATAATTGGTGTAGATAGAGCCAAGATGAGATTATATGATGTTGAGAATACAGCACAAAATATAGTAGATAGTAACCAAACAAAAGAAAGTGAAAATATGCCTACACCTGAACAAGCATATGATAAGTTTTCAGACTTTAAATTATAATGAAAAAAAAGAAAACACAAAAGGTTAGATTTCATAGGGGTGATAAAAGACCTAATAGCGATCAACCTAGTTTAACTTACACAAAGAAAATGAAAAAGTTAAAGAAAGATATTATATGGCAAGTAATAGAAAAGCCTACCAATAATGTTATAGCTGAATACTTTTTTGAAGAAGACGCTTTTAAATTGGTTAAATTTCAAAACAAACATAAGGTATTTGAACCTAACGGTGGCATACCTAGATTTTTATGGAGTACAATATAATGTTTACTTTTTGGAAGAAAAAAGAAAAACCTGTAATTAAATGGTGGTCAGTAATAGATGGCTTAGAAAAAGTTGTACCTATTTTACCAGCAAAAGAAGTAATACCTGATTGGTGGACTAGAGTTGAAAGAATGATGAGAGGCGATATCATGGACAAAGGCACTATTAGAAATTGTCCAGCTATACCTGAATATATTACACAAGGATTTG
>VTLG01004533.1_pt1 | contig 18924 bp, 23 predicted proteins | sample 4694571 | NCBI WGS metagenome assembly VTLG01 (sample SAMN12604809, study PRJNA352737) | marine metagenome | biome: ENVO:00000447; feature: ENVO:00000209|ENVO:00000569|ENVO:01000036; material: ENVO:00002151; isolation source: viral sequences binned using virsorter ...
AGATTATCAAGAGATGGAATACAATGAAGAAGGTCAAGTCGTAGGACAAATGACTACTGAATATGAATACGCTCTTGATGGATTGATGGTTGGTGATATGCCACAAACTGCTTACGTTGGTGGTCTTACAGTAAAACCAATTGAAGGATTAAGTATTCAAGGTCTTTACAGAATGTATGACAGTCACTATGCTGATTGGAGTCCTGATTCACGTGAAGTGGATGGTGACGCTGATAGAGCACAAGTTTGGAACGCTCCTAGCTATTCAAAACTTGACTTACATTTTGCATATCAACTACCAAGTGTTGCTGGTTTAGGTTTAACTCTAACTGGTCATGTATTTAATGCACTTGATGATGTTTATGTTCAAGATGCTGTTGATAACAGTAAGTACAATGGGTATGGTGACAAAGTTCATGCTGCTCATAATGCAGAAGTATTCTTGGGTACACCAAGATACTACAATGTAGGACTTTCTGTTAATTTCTAAAATGATAAAATTGGGGGATTGAAATATATCCCCCGTTTTATTTAAAAAAACACTTGACTTGTATATGGTTTTATTGTTATATTTACATATTGGAAATGGGGATTTTATAATCTAAATGTACCAAAATATATGGTGTGAAAAAAGAGGTGGTAATCAAGTTGAAGTTCATTTGTGGGATGATGTAGCTGGTTATCAAAATTTTATATTTAAGAATTATGCTTATGTTCGTGATGGCAGTGGGCAATATCGTTCTATTTATGGGGATAAATTAAAAAAGGTTACTTATTGGACAGAAGAAGATTTTAAAACAGGAAGAGTATTTGAATCAGATATTCCATTAGAGACACGAATACTTTTAGATAGATATTTGGATTCAGATGACCCATCCGAAAATCACAGAGAGTTGTTTTTTGATATCGAAGTAGAAGTTACAGATGGTTTTCCTGAACCATCAAAGGCAAATAATAAAATAACATCAGTTGCTTTTTATACCAGACATGACGAAAAATATGTAGTTTATGTTTTAGGTGAAGGTAAAAGTAATGTTAAAGACGATGTTGATATTCAATTCTTTAAATCAGAGTCCGAATTATTAAAATCTATTTTGAAATATTGGATGTATGTTAAACCGACTATAGTAACAGGTTGGAATACAAACAATTTTGATATACCTTATCTATATAATCGAATATCTAAAGTCTTGGGTGAAGAGTTTGCAAACGCATTATCGCCGATTCAAATCGTAAAGTATAATCCAAATAAAAAGATGTATAGAATTGCTGGTGTCAGTAGTTTGGATTATTTGGATTTATATAGAAAATTTACTTACACTCAACAATCAAGTTATAGATTAGACCATATTGGTCAACTTGAAGTTAATATAGGTAAGGTTGAGTATGATGGTAGTTTAGATGACTTGTTTAAGGACGATATAGATAGGTTTATTGAATATAATTTGAATGATGTTAAAATTGTTGTTGCACTTGATGACAAACTAAAGTTGATCGATTTAGCAAAAGCAGTATCTCATTTAGGTAGAATACCATATGAAGAGGTTTATTTTAGTTCTCGATATATCGAAGGTGCTATGTTGGTTTATTTAAAAAGTTTGGATTTGGTTGCACCGAGTAAAGCTTACGATGTCAGTTATGATGGTTCTGCAGGTAGGTTTAGTGGAGCTTATGTTAAAGACCCTGTTCCTGGCAGATATGATTGGGTATATGATTTGGATTTGACTTCTATGTATCCGAGTATTATTATGAGTCTGAATATGTCACCGGAAACTAAAATAGGTAAGATAAATGGTTGGGATGCGGAAGAATTTATTAAAGGAGTTACAAAGACATATTCAGTTGAAAAAAATGAGAAAGTAATTAGACGATTCAGTAATGGTGAATTAAAGGATTTTTTTAATAAGAATAATGTTTCAATATCTTCTAATGGTGTGATTTATGATTTATCCAAAAAAGGTGTCATACCGGCTATATTGGAAAAGTGGTTTAATGAAAGGGTTGAATATAGAGGATTGGCTAAGAAATATGGTAAAGAAGGTAATGATGAACTACATGGATATTTTAATCGGAGACAATATGTTCAAAAGATTTTGTTAAATAGTCTTTATGGGGTATTGGGATTGTCGGTGTTTAGGTTTTATGATATTGATAATGCTGAAGGTACTACAACTACTGGAGTAAAGTTAATTCAGTTTACCGAAAGGGTAACGAATAACTATTATAATAAAATACTCAAGGACGATAAAGACTATTGTATCTACACAGATACCGATTCGGTTTTCTATTCTGCTCTTCCATTAGTTAAAAATAGATTACCAAATGCCGATACTACTGATGATAAGTTTATGACCGAACAGATTTTGGATATTGCTTCAGAGGTTCAAACATATATTAATAAATCATATGATTATTTTTCTAAAAACTTTTTGAATATACAAGATGGACATAGGTTTGAAATTAAACAAGAGTTGATTGCTAAGAGTGCATTTTGGGTTACTAAAAAACGATATGGTCAATGGATTATAAATGATGGCGGTATACCTTGTGAAAAACTTGATGTTAAAGGATTGGATATTGTTAGAAGTTCATTTCCACCAGCATTTCGTGATTTCATGACAAAGGTATTGAAAGCTATATTGGCTAAAGTGGATAAAGAAAGAATCGATGAATTTATTCTGAATTTTAAAAAGAGTTTAAATGACCATGATATTACAAACATATCTTTACCAAGTGGAGTCAAGGGTATAAAGAAATATACGAAGAAGAAAACAACACATGGTTTTGGTGGTAAGTCTATGTTTACAGAAATGGAAAAGGGTGCACCAGTTCATGTTAAGGCATCGGTTATCTATAATGACTTGTTAAAACATTTTAAAGTCAATAATCACGAACAGATTAGAAATAGTAGTAAAATCAAATGGGTTTATTTGAAAGATAATCCGTTTAATATCGATGCTATAGCTTACAAGGGTTATGATGATCCTAAAGAGATTATGGATTTTGTTGCTCAATATATAGATAGGGATAAGTTATTTGATAAAGCTCTAAAGAAGAAAATAGAGTTGTTTTATGAAAGTATGAAGTGGGATATGCCCGTAGATAAAAAAGTTTCAATTGAAAGGTTTTTTTGATTGACTTTTACAATAAAAAGTGTTAAATTAAATAATAATAGGAGAAACTATGAATAAAATAGTATTGGATACTTTTATCCAAAAATACAATCTTGGCGGAAATGTAAATTCTGTCAAATGGGAATCAAGTGGAGATACATTGTCCACTCGATTTATTTCACCAGACAAAAGTTTATTGGGTGAATTAACTTTGGTAAAACAATCTTTACCTGAGTTTGAAGTTGGTGTTTATGACACACCATTATTATCTAAGATGTTAGGTACTTTAGCCGATAAGGTTGATTTTACTTTGACAGAAGTTGATAATACTCCAGTTGCTTTCCATATAACTGATTCAGTTATTTCAGCTGATTATGTCTTGGCTGCTATTGGTGTCATTCCTGATGTACCAGAATTAAAGAATGTTCCTGAGTTCAACACTTTAGTTAATATTGATTCTCAGTTTATCAATTCATTCATTCGTGGTAAAGGTGCTTTGGCTGATGTTGAAACATTTGCTATTAATCCAGTAGATGGTGGTTTAGAATTTGTTATTGGATATAGTGATATTAATTCTAATAGGATTAGTATTAAAGTACAGAGTGGCGCTGTGAGTTTAACAGAATCAGTTGTCTTTAATGCAAATCTTTTTAAAGAAGTATTGAATGCTAATAAAGAGTGTTCAAAGGCAACATTACAAATTTCTGATAAAGGTTTAGCTCATATCGAATTTAATGTTGATGACTTTAATGTTAAGTATTGGTTAGTATCACAACAGGCATAAGATGGAATCACATGGATTATGGGTTGAAAGATATCGACCACAAGATTTATCGACTTATGTCGGTAATGAACACCTTAAAGCTAAAGTTGAAAGGTTTTTAGAAGATGGAAATGTACCACATTTACTATTATATGGTAGAGCTGGTGGCGGCAAAACCACACTTGCTAAGATTATTGTTAATAATGTTGAGTGTGATTATTTATATATCAATGCGTCGGATGAACGAAATATAGACTTGGTTCGAGACAAGTTGAAGACTTTTGCTTCTTCAATTGGTTTCAAACCTATGAAAATAGTCATACTGGATGAAGCAGATTATTTAAATGTAAACTCTGCCCAACCAGCTCTCCGTAATCTAATGGAAACCTTTTCACAACATTGTCGATTTATATTGACTTGTAATTATGTTGAGAAAATCATTGAACCAATCCAAAGTAGATGTCAGACTTACAAGATAACACCACCATCAAAGAAAGAAGTTGCTTCTCATGTGTATAAGATATTACATGATGAGGGAATAGATTTTCAAATAGATGATTTGGGACTTGTAGTAACTGCTGGTTATCCTGATTTAAGAAAAGTCATCAATGACTTACAAAGACAAGTAATAGATGGGAAGTTGAAGATTGACAAACATGGAATGTTACATAACGAGTTTAAACTTCAGTTTTTAGAGATGATTAGAAATAGGTCTGATATTAGGTCAATTCGTAAGTTGATTGCTGATAGTAGTTTTAGTGATTATACAGAATTATTTAGATTATTATATGATGAAGTAGAAACAATTACTGGTGATAAGATACCAGAAGTCATAGCAGATATAGCAAGTGGTGCTTATCAAGATGTATTAGTAGTGGATAAAGAGATTAACTTTATTGCTACTGTATCAAAAATATTAGGGAGATTATAATGAGTACAAAACCAATGAAGCCACTACCACAACAAAAAGTTCAGGTAGATTTACAAGAAGCAGAAACTATGACTTGTCTAGAATGTAATAATAAGATTTTCATTCAGGGATATGTCATAAAGAAAATATCAGCAATTATGTCACCAACTGGTCAAGAAGTTATCGCACCTGTACAAGTATTTAACTGTGGAAACTGTGGTGAGATTTTACCATTGGGTGATACAGATGAACTTATTTAGTTGGATTAATGAATTATTTGTAGGTAAACGAGATTGGGATAGTTTTTCGGATGCTGATAAAAAGAAGTTCAGTCCATTCATGGTAAATCGTTATTTGAGTATGGGTGAAGATTTTTTACCATTTGTGAATCATTTTCAGAAATATACAATTGAAGTTATGCCATCCAAGGCAGTATATCAGTTTTATTGCAACTTATTACCAAAGAAAAAGACATATTTAAGGTATTTAAGTGGTAAGAAAGAAAAGACAAATGACAAAGTAGTTCCTTTTATCATGAAATATTTTGAAGTGAGTAAACTTCAAGCTGCTGATTATTATGATTTAATGTTAAAAGAAGATTTAATATTATTGTTGAAAAAATTTGGAAAATCCGATAAAGAGATAAAAAAAATGAGGATTAAATGAATAAATTAATATTAGCATTAGGTATGAGTTTTTTGGGTAATCTGATAGCATGGTTTCATATGAACGCACAGTTTAGATGGGAATGGGCAAAAGGACAATGGTGGATATTACTTGGTGGTATTCCCATTAGTTATTTATTCTTTTATTCTACAAGAATGTTTTATAATTACTTTGGGGATTACTGGTCAGTTAGACCTATTGGATTTGGAATAGCAACATTAACATTTGGTATGATGACGGCATTGATATTACACGAAGTTCCAAGTCAAAGGATTATTGTATCGTTGATATTGGCTTGTGTTATATTATATATAAATCTTTCAGTACATATAAAATAGGAGTAATTATGAATATAAAAGAGAGAGAATTAGAAACAAAAGCGATTGATCCTGTGGATGATATAGAGAGAAAAAGTTTTTCTATTATACAACGAATGGAACGAGAATGGCCTGAGATGACTAAAGAGTTTAAGAAAATTCAACGAGAACAATATGAGTTGTTTTTACATAAACAACATGATTATGGTCCTGGTAACATTTCTGTGGGTACTCAATTACAAACACAAGATGAGATACATTTGTCTTTGACTGGTTTATGGTTTCGGATGAATGATAAGATACAGAGATTAAAAAATTTGTTAATGAATAAACGAGAATCAGCAGTTGAAGGTGAACCTATGGAAGATGCATATTTAGATGTATCGAATTATGGAATTATGGCAACAATTGTCAGTAGAGGAAAGTGGGGTAAATAATGGTAGAAAAATATTGGGGAGAAAAGAAACCATCTCAGAAAAAAAGTGCACAAGGTACACCGCCAGACAAACATATATCAGTTCATGAGAATAAGATTTATTATTATGCCGGTGTAAATAGAGAAAGTGCATCAGAATTAAATAAAAAGGTAGGTGAGTTAGAATCTAAATGTTTGACACTTGGACATAATTTAGATATAGATTTTCCAACTATTAAAGTATTAATAAATTCAGGAGGTGGTTCAATCACTGCTGGTATTTCATCTATGGATACTATATTGAGATGTAAAGTTCCAGTTCATACTTATGTAGATGGTTTCGCAGCAAGTGCAGCTACATTTCTCTCAGTAGTGGGTGAAAAACGATACATGAGTAGAAATTCTTACATGTTGGTTCATCAGTTAAGTAGTAACTTTTGGGGGAAGTATTCGGAATTTCAAGACGAAAAACAAAATCTTGATTTAATGATGAAAACCATAAAAGATGTCTATAAGAAATATACGAAATTACCTATGAAGAAACTTGATGAAATATTAAAACATGACTTAATGTGGGATGCCAACACTTGTTTAAAATATGGATTAGTTGACGAGATAGTATGAAATCAATATCACATTCACAGTTTACATCCTATAACGAATGTAACCTAAAGTGGAAACTACGTTATATAGATGAATTAAGTCTATCTAGCGGTAATATATACACCTTATTTGGTTCTGCTATGCACACGGTGATCCAAGAATATTTAGTTACGATGTATAATAAATCTATAGTAGAAGCTGAAAAACTTGATTTAGAAATCAGATTGAAAGAAGAGATGATTAAAGAGTTTAATCAGATAAAGGAAAAGTGTAATGTCTTACCATGTGAACAAAAAGATATGGCAGAGTTTTATCAAGATGGTGTTGAGATAATTAAACACTTTCATAAACATCGTAATAAGTATTTTATGAAAAAGAATTATGAATTGATTGGCGTTGAAGTTCCTATATTTATGGATATTCAGGAGGGTGTTCAATTAAAGAGTTTTCTTGATGTGGTTATTAGAAATAAGATTTCTGGAAGAATTACCATTATTGATTTGAAAACTGCTACTCGCGGATGGATACATTATCAGAAGAAAGACTTTTATAAGAAATCCCAACTATTGTTGTATAAACAATTTTATTCAGAAAAGTTTAATGTACCACTTGATAAAATAGATGTATATTTTTTGATATTAAAACGAAAGATAGCAAAGAAATCAGATTTTCCAATTAGTCGATTACAGAGATTTGAACCATCGAATGGAAAACCAAGTGTTAATAAAACTATGAAGGCATTTCATGAATTTCGTGAATTGATTTTTGATTCAAAAGGAAATCATAGAACCGATAGAGACTATCCAGCAAAACCAGGTAGTGCTTGTAAGTTTTGTGAGTTCTATGATACGGAGCATTGTAAATGGGGCAAGATACTTTAAAAGTAGGAATAGTAGGTAGTCGTAAATACGAAAACCGAAAGAAAATTAAAGAATTTATATTTAAGTTAAAAAACGATAAAGGTAATGATACTATTATCGTAAGTGGTGGATGCCCACAAGGAGCTGATTATTATGCTAAAAAATATGCTCTTGAATTAGGTTTACAATATGAAGAATATCCACCAGCACACAAATCACATAATTTATATTGCCCATTACATGAAAGAAATTATGGTAAACCCTATAGTGTAAAAAACTTCTTTGCTCGTAACAAACAGATTGCTATACATTCGGAGTATGTCGTGGCATTTATTCCAAGAGGAGTTGATTCGCCGGGTTCTATGTCTACTATAAATTATGCTAAAAAATTTGGAAAAAAAACCTTAGTTATTGATTGAAGTTTTATATTTATATATATACAAAAGTGGTAAGGTTATGAATAAACACACAACAAAATTAACATCAGTCAAAATATTAAAAGGCCTATATGAGCAATTTAAATTCAAGACTGTAAATTCATCAATGAATCTACAAAAACTAGTTAATCGTTCAATTCATCAATATTTAAATAATGTAACAATTAAAGAACAAATGGAAAGTTATGATAAACTTTTTATAAGTGGGAGTCGATTTTGATGGAAGAATTGAGAGAGCAACTTTTAAGTGCATGTAGGGTTTATTTCAAAGCTCAAATTCAACGACATAAAGTAAATGTAGAAAATTATTTATCTAATTCAGTTGCTGTAGCGGAGCATGAAGATTTAATTCAATCAGTTGAAAAAGAACTGGGTTTGATTGCTGAATATGAGGATAAATTAAATGCTTTAGATAAATATTTTTTATCTGTTAAAGATGAGAAACAATTATTGAATGATTAATATTAAGTGAGGTTATATGTCTAAAAAGAAAATTCTATTAATGTCTGATGACTTGAGAATGCATAGTGGTGTAGCTACAGTATCAAAAGATATTGTGATGGAAACACTCAATGAATATGATTGGATTCAAATCGGCGGAGCAATTAAACATCCAGAGACAGGTAAAATTGTTGATATGTCTCAAGGCCTTGAAGAGTTTGGAATCAAAGATGGATATTTGAAAATTTATCCAGTTGATGGTTATGGTAATGAAGATATATTGAGAGAAGTGATGGAGATAGAAAAACCCGATGCTATTCTTCACTATACGGATCCACGATTTTGGATTTGGTTTTATAACATGGAAGCGGAAATCCGTAGAGAGATTCCTATTTTTTATTATAATATTTGGGATGATTTACCAGATCCACAATACAATACAAATTATTATAAAAGTAGTGATTTGTTAATGGGCATATCTAAACAAACTTATGGTATTAATAAACGATTGTTATCTGATTATGAAGATTGGCAGATAACTTATGTCCCACATGGCATTTCGCATCGTAGGTTTCGTAAAATAGAAGCTGACGATATAAAACTGATGGATTTTGATGAACAATTTGGATTATCGGATAAAAAGTATAAAATACTCTATAGTAATCGAAATATTCGTAGAAAAATGCCAGGTGATGTTGTGTTGGCATATAAATATTTCATGGATGAATTAACTCCTGAACAGAGAGAAGAATGTGTATTGATTTTTCATTGTACACCATGTGATGATAATGGTACAGATTTACCGCGAGTTTGTAGACATTTGATTCCAGATTATGATGTTTGTTTTACTTATAATAAAAGTGGCCCTTTTGATGATGAAAAAATGAACTTACTTTTTAATTCAGCTGATGTTTATGTTAATATGGCATCTAACGAAGGATTTGGATTAGGTAGTGCAGAAGCACTCACTGTTGGAACACCTGTTATTATAAATGTTACAGGTGGATTACAAGACCAATGTGGTTTTAGAAATTTTGATGGTGATTTATTGACTCCAGATGAGTATATTGAATTGGGTAGTAATCATGATAAAGTTTATACAGAACATGGTGAGTGGGTTAAACCAGTTTGGCCATCTAATAGGTCTTTACAGGGTTCACCACCAACTCCTTATATTTGGGATGATAGATGCCAATCAGAAGATGTTGCACCACTTCTTCGTGAGTTTTATGATATGGGTAGAAAAGAGAGAAAACGTCTTGGTGCTTTAGGTGCTGAGTTTTGTAAAGAAAATCAAATGACAAGTGAAGAGATGGGTAAGAACTTTATTAAATCCATGAATGGGGCATTTGAAAATTGGAAACCAAGAGAACGTTATACAATGGAGAAAGTATGAAAAAATTAGTAGTAATGTGTGCTCCATTTAATACTAGAAGTGGTTATGGAGATCATGCTAGATCAATATTTTATGCTATAATGGACAGAGATGATTTGGATATAAAATGTTTAGATGTTAAATGGGGTAATACTCCAAGAAATCATTTAAATCCTGAAATACCAAGGCATAAGAAATTATTAGATTCATTTGTTACACCAGATAAACTAAATCAACAACCCGATGTCTATATTGATATTAGGATACCAAATGAATTTCAGAATCCTGCTAAGTTTAACATTGGTATTACTGCTGGTGTTGAAACTGATGTGGTTTCACCTGAATTTTTGATGGGTATGAACAATATGAATTTAAATATTGTTCCGTCTAGATTTACTGCAGAAACTTTTAAAAGATGTAACTATGACCAAATGCAAGATACACCAGATGGTCAAAAACAAAAGGTTGGGTCAATTAAATTGGAGAAACCGATTAAAGTTTTGTTTGAAGGAGTGGATACGGATGTTTATTATCCAAGAGAAAAACATGAAATGAAATCTGATTTCAAAGATGAGTTAGATAAACTTATCAAAGAAGATTTTGCTTATTTACATGTCGGTCAATGGGGAAAAGGTAATTATGGTGAAGATAGAAAAAATATTCCCTTGATGATAAAGAATTTTCTGAAAGCATTTTCGAATCACCCAAATCCACCAGCATTGGTTTTGAAAACAAATGGTGCAAATTTTTCAATTTTAGACAAACATGAAGTTATTAAACATATTAGTTGGATTACAGATGAGTTTTCACAAGTAGATTTAAAATCAAATATTTATTTAATACATGGTGATTTAACAATTGAAGAAATGTCTATTTTGTACAATCATCCTAAGATAAAAGCTTTTTTAACCTGTACGCATGGGGAAGGATATGGCAGACCGATGGCTGAAGCTACTTGTTGTGATTTACCAGTAATTGCTACTAAGTGGAGTGGTCATTTGGATTTTTTAAATGATAAAGATTCATTATTGATGAGTGGATTTTTAAAAGAAGTTCCCAAATCTATGATATGGAAACCAATTATTGTTGAACCGTCAAAGTGGTTCAATGTTAATGAAGCTGATGTTGTCAGAAAACTACGAATGTTTCATAAGAAGCATATATTAATAGCTAAGAAGGCAAAACGACTGGGTAAGAAAAATAGACGAGAGTTTTCATTAAAAGCTATGGCGATTGAATTTAATAAAATATTGGATGAAGTACTTACATCCATCCCAAGTCCAGTCAGTTTAAAATTACCAAAATTGAAAAAAGTCGGAAGTAAAGATGATAAGCCAGCAACCATTAAATTACCTAAATTAAAAAAGGTAACTTGATGGTAGATATGTTCATGCAAGTACACTGTCCTTGTTGTCTATCGGATAAAAATGACATTAAAGATTCTTTACTTTTACTTGGTGATGATGAACAAAATATGCAGTGTTTGTATTGTGGTTTTGCTTCCAATAAAAAAATGAAATCACATATTAGTGATAATCCATTTCCACAAAATTTTAAAGATGTGTGTAGACAACTTAATGATAGATGGTGGGCGCCATCTGTATTCACAACAGAACACTACATGGTAGTACCGTTGGTTGAAGAAGATAAATTGAAATGGAGATTATTTGCACAAGATGATCCAGAAACAGAAGTGGTTGTACCACACTTTAGTGATGCATATAAAATGGTAGAAAAATTGGAGAAAACACTTGGCCAAGAGAACGAGATATAATAATCGAAAGATAATTGCTAGAGAACAAACATTACCCATTGGTAAGGCATTACCTGGAATGATAGTTACTTTTAATTATTCTGAAGAGGGAGTGACAGATCCAAGACCAATTCTTTTATTTCTTCATCGAGAGACAACTACAATAGAGGGGTTGAATTTAAATTATATTAATCCATCTAAAATTAAAAAGTTATTTTCTGTTATTGAATTTAAAAAAGGTAAACTTGATGAACAAGAAAATTTAATTTATTTAAAAGAAAATTATTTTAGGATACAAATATCAAATCCAAAAAAACGATCACCACTTTCAACCAAGAGATTTTATGGAGATGTCGTTGCTTCAGATAATCGTTTTATGGAATCTTATCGTAAGTATAAAACGACAAAATTAAGTGCTCTAAAGGTTGCAAATATTCATTTAGATTTGGTTGGTGTTACACTTGAAGATTAGCTATTCTATATTAACCCATAATGAAACTGATTCATTAGAAAAATTATTAAGATTTTTAGTCAAGTGGAAACAACCACAAGATGAGATTGTAATACTTGATGATTATTCTGATAATGAAAAGACTAAACAGATTTTAGATTTCTATGTGTCTGCTCATGACATTGTATTTGAACAAAGAAATTTATTAAATGATTTTGCAAGTCAAAAGAATCATCTAAAAAATATGTGTTTTGGGGATTATAGTCTTAATCTTGATGCTGATGAAATGATAAGTCGTTGGTTGATGAAAAATATTCATGGTATATTAGACGAGAATGAAATTGATTTGGTTTATTTACCACGAATAAATACAGTGGCTGGGATGACTCAACAACATGCACAACATTGGGGGTGGAGTATAAATGAAGAAGGTTGGGTTAATTTTCCAGACTGGCAAGGTCGTATATTTCGTAATAGACCAAATATAAAATGGGAAAGACCCGTTCATGAAATGTTAGTAGGTTTTCAAACATATTCACATTTACCTACAGAGAAACCGTTTTGTATTCGACATCATAAAACAATTGAAAAACAAGAACAACAAAATCAAAAATATACAGGAATTTTAAGATGAAAACATTAGTTACGGGTGGTGCTGGATTTGTTGGCACAAATTTAATAAAAAGATTATTAAAGGATGGCCATGAAGTAGTATCAGTAGATAATTATTCTACTGGTAAAAAAGAAAATCACCAAGAAGGTTGTTTATATCATGACTATGATTTGTCAAGTTCACATACACTTGGGATTTATGTAGACCACGGTAGTTATCCAGTTTGGAGAGAGTTAGAATATGATGTGATATTTCATATTGGTGCTTTAGCAAGAATACAACCTTCATTAAAGAATCCACATAAAACAATATTTAATAATTTTATAAGTACTCTCAATATATTAGAATATGCTAGACAAAATAATGTCAAAGTAGTATATGCTGGTTCAAGTACATTTCATCATGGGTTATATAGTAGTCCTTATGCGTGGTCAAAGTTTAGTGGTGAAGAGTTATGTAAATTATATAGTAGTGTATATGATTTAAGTACTGCAATTTGTAGATTTTATAATGTTTATGGAGAATATCAATTGGAAGAGGGGACTTATGCAACGGTTTTAGGTATATTTGAGAAACAATATAGAGAAGATAAACCATTGACAATTACTGCAGATGGAGAGCAAAGACGAGATTTTACTCATATAGATGATATTGTTGATGGTTTGATTAAATGTTCAGAGCATAATTTTAAAGCTGAGTTTTTTGAATTAGGTCGTGGAGTAAATTTTTCAATTAATGAAGTTGCTGAGTTATTTGGTAAGGATTATCCGAGAGAATATATATCAGCTCGTAAGGGTGAATATGATGTAACTTTAGCAGATTATTCTAAAGCAAAATTGAAACTTGGTTGGGAACCTAGAGGTGATATAATTCATTATATAAAATCTATAGTAGGTAAGTAATGAAACTTGGGTTATTTTGGGACGAGGCAATAAACATAAATTCTTATTATGTCGAAAATTCTACTGGTTATACTTTTGACGATAAGCCCTACACTTATCATCATTCTGTTTCCCCACAATGTTATCCAGCTACACATAATTTTACTTTTCTTTGGGATGATGGTGTATTTTTAAATCTGTCAGAATGGGATGAATTACCCGATTATGACTTTGATATCATATTTTATGCTAATGAAAGAAATGGATTAGATGATGAACATTATGACAGATATCGTGTTAGTAAAATAAAAGATAAGTATAAAAATGCAAAAGTTGTAGGGTATCTAAAAGAGGTTTATGTAAAAGAGCATCGATATAATAATAGAATCAGATTTTTGAATGAATGTGATTATATTCATGCTGAGGCTGCCGACAGGATGAAAACTTTAGATGAGTTTATAAAGATAGAAGAAATAACAGGACGCAAAATAAATTTTACAAATCAACCAGTAAATACGGAATTCTTTTTTAATAATTTCTACAGTGATGTAAAAGAAAATAGTATTTATGCGTATTTACCAAATCCTATGCATAGAAGAGGTACTACATATGAGTTTGCTAAAAGAATGTCTGATAAGTTTGAATTGCCTGTTAGAGTTAAATCTTTAAATCCTGGACAAAAATTTGATTATCTATCTCAAAGGGATTTTATAGAATCATGGTCGCCATCACTTTATCATTTTAATTTAGATCCAATTGATTTGCATCCTGGCGGACAATGTATTCAAGTTGCTTCTGTTGGTTCTATAAATATCGGTGGTAAAAATGAGTCACATAGTATTTTGTATCCGGAAACTGCTACTTGTGATGAAAATGTCTTAGAAAAACTCATGGATTTATATGTGAATGATGAATTAGCTAGATTTAATGCTATTGAGTATGCTTGGAATAAAGTTAACGATGAGTTTAGTTTTAAAAAAGTTAAATCACAAATAGTAGAGTTATATGGATAAAATAAGTTTAGTTAAAGATACTATTGATAATAAAGATATCGATAATTTAATTGAGTGGTTAAAAAGTTATCCAAGATTAACTAAAGGTAAATTAAATCTTGAGTTTGAGAATAAGTTTTCTAAGTGGTTAGGTAGAAAATATTCAGTATTTTGTAATTCTGGATCATCTGCTAATTTGTTGATGTTATCGGTATTAAAAGAAAAATATGATTCTAAAAAAGTAGTTGTACCGTCTGTGGCCTGGTCTACTGATTTGGCACCTGTAATGCAGTTAGGGTTACAACCTATTTTATGTGACTGTAATATGAAGGATTTGTCTGTAGATTTGAATCATTTGAAAAAAATATTTATGGAAGAATCTCCTGATGTTCTTTTATTAGTTTCAGCACTTGGATTGGTGCCTGATATGAAAAAGATTATTGAATTATGTTCTAAATACGATGTTTTATTATTAGAAGATACTTGTGAATCTTTGGGATGTGAATTTATTGATAGGAAACTTGGTACATTTGGAATAATGTCGAGTTTTTCTACATTTTTTGGACACCATATTTCCACAATTGAGGGTGGTATTGTTTCAACTGATGATAAAGAATTATATGAGTTGTTAGTGTCATTAAGAAGTCATGGTTGGGCTAGAGATTTAAGTGTAGAAACACAACTTAATTTATTAGAAGAGTGGAATGTTTCAGAATTTGATTCACTTTATACATTTTATTATCCTGGATTTAATATGAGGTCAACTGATTTACAAGCATATATTGGATTATCTCAAATTGATAAATTAGATGATTGGGGAAGAAAAAGATCAATTAATTTTGATTTATACCAAGAATTGATAGAAAATAATTATTGGAAACCAGATGTAGATTTAAATCATTTTGTGTCTAATTTTGCATATCCCATAATTAGTCCACATAGAGATAAGATAATTAAGAAGTTACAAGATAATAAAGTTGAGATTAGACCTTTAATCTGTGGTTCAATGGGAATTCAACCATTTTATGTTAAGAAATATGGGCGGTTAGAATTACCTAATGTTTCCATAGTTGATAAATATGGATTTTATGTACCAAATAATCCTAAGTTGACCAAAGAAGAAATTGAGTTTATTAGTGAATTAATTAATAGTGAGATAAATGAATAAAAAATTTACAGATAGGAGAATAGATAACTTCAAATTTGATGGAGTTCAGTTGATTCAACCAAGTGTCTATCAAGATCATCGAGGTTATTATTATACAATTCATGATAGGGAAACTATTGGGCAAGAGATATCATATGTAAAAGACAAGTTGAGTTCGTCATCAAAAGATGTTTTACGTGGGATACATGGTGACTACAAAACAACTAAGTTGGTAACATGCGTTCATGGGGAAGTGTATTGTGTCATTGTTGATAATAGGGATGATTCCAATACATTTACAGAGTGGAGTTGGATAATACTCAGTTTACATAATAGAAATGTTTTAGTGTTACCGCCTGGTGTTGGGTTAAGCTATTTGATATTAACTGAAAGTGCTAATATCTTGTATAAATGGGCTTATCCAGGTGATTATCCAGATATCGATGAACAATTTACTTTACGTTGGAACGATCCCGATTTGAACATATACTGGCCAATCAAAGAGCCAATACTGCAACCGAGGGACTTATGAATAAAATACATAAGAAGATGAGAGAACTTATAGTCAAGGCTGCTTATACAGCAAAACATGGACATATACCTAGTGCTTTATCTATTGTAGAAATTATGAAAAGTTATCATGACGTTGAAACTAAAGATGATGTTATGATTTTAAGTAAAGGTCACGGATGTCTAGCTTTATATTCTTTATTGGTTATTCAAGGTCATGTTGATGAAAAAGAATTATTGACTTTTGGTAAAAAAGGTAGTAAATTAGGTGGACATCCTGATAGAAATAAACTTGATAAGATTTATGCTTCAACTGGTTCACTTGGTCATGGACTTCCAATTGCAGTTGGAACTGCTATGGCAAGAAAGATAATGAAGAAAAATGGAAAGGTGTTTTGTGTGATTGGTGATGGTGAAATGAATGAAGGTTCAATATGGGAATCTATTTTGGTAGCAGTTAATAATAAATTAGATAATTTAATTTGTGTGGTGGATTATAATAAGTCACAGGTAAGGTCTTTAGAACCAAAACTTACAACTCAGATGTTTGAATCATTTGGATGTGATGTTGTTGAGGTAGATGGGCACGATGTAAATTCTTTGGTCAAGGTGATGAAAGCGGGCGATAGTGAAAAACCAAAAGTTATTTTAGCTAAAACTATTAAAGGAAATGGTATAAAAGAAATAGAAAACGATATGTTTGCTTGGCATCATCGAGCACCAAATGAAGAAGAATATAAAAGATTTTGTGAGGAAATTTATGAGAACTGAGTTTGCTAAATTATGCCTCGAAACAGTTCAGACTGATCCTAAATCTATAATAATGGTCGGTGACATAAGTCATTTTCTTTTAAGAGAAACAGAAAAGGTAGCACCTGATAGATTTTATAATATAGGTATATGTGAACAAACTATGGTTGGTATGGCAAGTGGAATGGCAATTGAAGGTATGAAACCAATAATACATACTATTGCACCATTTCTTGTTGAGAGAGCTTATGAGCAGATAAAAAATGATTTAGGATATCAACATACTGATGTTACGATAGTTACCGTAGGTGGGACATATGATTATTCGGATTTGGGATGCACTCATCATTGTTATGGTGATATGGCATTGATGAGATTGATTCCCAATATGGAAGTATATGAACCAGGCACACCAAGGGAATTAAGAGATTTATTTTTACAGACTTGGGGAAATGGAAATCCAAAGTATTTTAGATTATCGGCTCACACACATAGTCAAGATTTGAATGTGAGAGCTGGAGAAGTAAATGTAGTCCGTGGTTCAACTAATGGTAAGTATGTATTTGTAACAGGTCATTTGCTTGATGATGTATTAGAAAATACACAAGGTCACGGTGTTATCTATGTTTCTACTCTACATGATATATCAAAGAATTCGGTAGAGAAAGTTTATTCTATGTTTTTTGCTCAAAATCCTTTTTTATTTTCAGTTGAAAATCATTTTAAAGTAGGTGGGTTAGGTGATTTGATAAGTGATACTTTCAATTTACCAGTAACACGGGTTGGTTTAGATACAAATTTTCTTACTGATTATGGTTCGTATGATGATTTAAGAAGACAAGGTAATATAGATAAGTTTTCCATTTATCAGAAATTACGGAGGATTTGATGAATAAATATTTAACAAAGTCGATGGATAAAATTGTAGAAACTTTAGGTGATACCGCAGATGAATTTAAAGGAAAGACTATTTTAATTACCGGAGCCAACGGATTAATTGGTGGATTTTTATCAGATTTTTTTATATATTTGAATGATGAACACGACTTTAATTGTCAATTGGTTTTGACGAGTTTAAGTAATAATCCAAAACGACTAAGTGATATAAGGTATAGAAAGGATGTTAAATATCATTCAAAGGATTTAACTAACGATGCTTGGTTTTTTGATGAAATAGATTTTTGTATTTATTGTGCTGGTTATGCACAACCAAATAAATTTTTATCAAATGCTGAAAAGACTTATAAATTGAATGTTGACGCGATGGTAAAAACTTTTCAGAGTGTTTTTCATGATAGAAAGAATGCTAAGATGTTATTCATTAGTAGTTCTGAAGTTTATGCTTTAAATGATACCTATAAACCACACCAGGAAATAGATGAATTGAAATTAGACCTTTGGCATAAAAGAGCTCCCTATATAGTGGGAAAAACTGTTGGTGAGTATAATGTGGGACTATTGAGACAAAAAGGTTATGAGGTAAAGTCTGCTAGAGTTTCATTATGTTATGGTCCTGGTCATGTGATGGAAGACACTCGTGTTATGAGTGAATTGACTTTGAAAGGTATAGAGAATGAAACTATAAATTTATTTGATGATGGTTCTGCGTTTAGAAAATATCAACATATATCTGATTGTTCTATAATGTTAATTAATATTCTACTTAAAGGTAAAGAAGAAGTATATAATGTAGGTGGTAAAGAAGAAACAACAATTTACGATATGGCAAAAATAATTGGTGATAGATTTAATAAAGAGGTGGTTAAGGGTAAAGTTAATAATGATGTAGCGTCATCGGCGCCGAAGAAAGTTTCAATATCGTTGAAAAGATATGAAAATGAATTTGGTGAGTTTGAGTTTACGTTATTTAATGATGGGATGAAAAATTATTTAGATTGGTATGACGATGAATATAGGGAATATATGG
>VTLG01009794.1_pt1 | contig 18924 bp, 21 predicted proteins | sample 4694571 | NCBI WGS metagenome assembly VTLG01 (sample SAMN12604809, study PRJNA352737) | marine metagenome | biome: ENVO:00000447; feature: ENVO:00000209|ENVO:00000569|ENVO:01000036; material: ENVO:00002151; isolation source: viral sequences binned using virsorter ...
ACCACCGAGATCCTTCGCACCTTTGAAGGTCACCCAATAGTTAAACTCATATCCCTTCGACATCATCACAGAGGTCAGGACTATTTTATTTGAGGAGTGATACTCTCTCTTGGAATTGTAGTTTTTAGGAGTTCCACCGATAGATGCACTCTCCCAAGGCTTAATCCAAGGACATAAATCCTTCTCTAATCCCTCGATAACAATATCTGTTACCATCTGTTGTATTTCTGCTGTTGTTTTGCCTTTATATCTCTTTTTCATCTCTTATTCTCCCATATTTTGTTCTCTTTTTTACAGAGAGTCTTCGTAAATCCGTGACCTCTCTTCTTGGTTTTCTCTTCGACATCTCTGTCAGTGTTGTATCGTTCACCCCAATATATTCTCATTACTTTCTCCCTCGATTAATGTTAAATTGTACTGACGAGGTATTGGTCTTTCTTATCTCGTCATCTGTTGTAGTTTCTCGACGATAGCGAGTATTACGTTCATAACTCTTCCTTTGCTCGTCGTCAAGTCCAGTTTTGTCTGTTGAATAGCAAATGTTCATATCAAGCATTCCTTCCAATTAATAAGTTTTTGATTAATACCATCGTCGCTATTAAGAGTATAAATTCTCCCATTACTTGACTCCCTGATGGTTGAAATGGTTAGCAAGTCGGTTAGCATTCTCTTCGATACGACTAACGACTCCCTTGTAGGTCGGTAATACTACGACTTGAGCCTTCTTGGTTGCTCGTCTAATACTCTTCGTTTCTTTTATCGTTTTACCGAAGAGACTATTGAAGGCATTGTCGATGGCAATATCGTCACAAGGCTCAATCTCTTCCTCTTGAATCATTTCCCTCTGCTCTTCTGTCAGGTCGTTACAGGACTTACAGTAATCCTCTTCAGTTCCACAAATACCATCAGTATTTGCACCAATCACCATCTCTTCCTCGTTGAAAGTCTCTTCACAACAGTCACAGATAAAGGTAGTTTCCTCGTCGGTCACACCTTCTTCTTTGTCAATCCAATACTCACGTTCCTCGTCGGACATATAAGAGTCACTTGCATTATCGACGAATTCCACGTCGGTTTCTATTGATGTCATAATATAATCTTCCATCTCGTTCTCCTTTTCGGTTTAGTGTTCGTTTTCGTGTTATTTGTTGAAGGTGGCGAGGGAGTCGAACCCTCTATGGAATCTCTACCATACCACCCTTCTCTTCTCTTCGGAATACCCTTCCTGCATATCCCTGCAATAGAACAGAATGATTAAGCAATTATTAGTTTGGCTTCGGTGATGCAGGGGAAATTCATTATCCATCATATCCTCGTTGTGCTTCTCGTCTTGAACTCCCTTCGTGTCAGGAGGTCATCCACTCTTCTCTTCTCGTCGTAGATGGTCTATGACTACTTTATCCCACTACTCCTTGGTATTGTCTGCTTGTATCAAGCAACCCCTTACATACCTACCTTCTGTTCTATTCTCTGACCTTTATCCGAGGGTGACTTTCAGCCCATGTCACCTTGTTCAGCCTTGGCATCTCCTTTTCTCTTGAGGGGGTGAGTGTCAATTCTATCGAGGGTATCTTCCCTTCTGTATGCACTCACCTCAATTACTCTGGTGATGTTGTCCACGTGATTATTGTGTTATGTCAAAAAGCAAATATATTTAATCAGTTACTGCATCGATGCCATAAACTTACTGCTAATGATCCTAATGATCCTAATGATTTCTTTGCTATAGTAACGGCATAGGGGGTTGTGGATTTTGCCTCAAATTAGTATAAATTGTAGTAGATCAGCATCAAAAATGGTAGCCGATACAAGTAATGCCGTCGGTATTAGGATTAGATGCAGATCAAAAGATAGTAGTTTAGCGACGAGGATTGCCTCAATATCGCCTCAATCAATTCTAATACACTGTATAGGCTGATACACTAAATGGTATCCGATACCCATTACACCGACAGAGTAATGAAGAGAGTAGTTGAGAATGATATAATAAAAGATATCTGTGAGAGTTGTCGACGAGAAGCAGATTGTATTCTTACAGGTTAGTGACCATCGTCCCCTTCTTTACACCGACAGGTTACCGACGGACACCGACGGAAGCCAATGGTTACCGACGAGGTAATGGTTAGGAAAAAAACCAAAGATAACGGAATCGCAAAACCGAAAAACCACCGACGCCCCGCCCCCTTTAGGTTATTGGACGCATACTATTTTGTACCAATTTTTTAAGGTTTTGCACTTTTGTAAACAATCCTTAACTTATCCTAATTAATTAAAGGGAGAATACACATGCCAGCAAATAAACCATATCCAGGCGAAAATCCAGCCGCTGCACGAAAGAGAATAGCTAAGAATAAAGCTAAAGCGAATCCAGATGCAGTTAAGACCAAGGCTGATATGATGGCCGAAAACATATCAAGTACTATCAAAAATATGGGTGGGGGATACTAGGGGCTCACTAGGGGCTACCTAGGGGCTGCCTAGCCCCACAGGTAAAGGTAAGGGTAAAGGTAATAGGTATACGGGTATACCGCGAAGCTTAAAATAAAAAAAGGGGTATCACATTGATTGAAGCAATTATACTATCAACCCTACTAAGTGTAGAGCCAGCGTTTCAGGACTATGAAGTAGAAACTACGCTTGAGAGAAAACGCTCGCATAAACGTAGACGCAAGATCAGAAAGCCCGTTAAAGGCTTAAGATGAGAACCTACAAGGTAAAAGGCTCAGATCATCACATATATGACCTGGAGTCTGAACTGCCAAACGATATTAGTCCTATAGAAAATTGGCGCGACGGCTACCCAGGGGATTGGGTTCGTGCGGACGATAATGCTTATGTGCAGATCTTAGAAAGAAAAAAGTTCGGAAACAGCGAGATTGTACGGACATGTGTCGGAACCTATAAGGTTACTATGACCATGGATACAGCGGAAAGAGAGGATCGCTATAACATAAGTGGCAAGTCAAACGCAAATAGAATTAAAGAGCGCAAAAAGGCCAACCCAAGGGAGGTTCAGTTCGCACGCAAGGTACTTAAAGGAAAAGACGCAGTTGATGCTTATTTAGAAGTATATGACGCAAACAGCAAGAGCTATGCTAAAACGCGTGCCGCGCTTTTAATGAAAACAGAAAGGATAGAAAAGCTTATGAATCCAGGAAAAGAAGAGATGGACAAGGTATTTAATGATTTAGGTATTAATTTGGAGCTTCTAATTCAAAGAGTAAAGACCGAGGCCTTAGATAGCAAGAATGGTAGCGACAGATTAAATGCTTTAAAAATGCTGTGGGATGCCTTTGGGGTTGGGGGTCAGAAAAAAGTTACTGAAGTTGCTGGTATATTTCAAGGCTTTGAACCAGCCCAATTAAAAGAAGTAGAAAGACCGTCCTTGCCAGAGTATCAAGCAGCTGGTGATGAAGTGATTTAATGGCCAACATAAACACACAAAATGTTTCAGAAGCAGAAGAACTGCTTTTGGCAGCCAAGAATGATATAATTGCTTTTGGCAAGCTGTTTTTGCCAGATGACTTTTCAAGATCTGAGACCCCATGGTTTCACTATCAAATAGTTGACGCAATAGACAGTATGGATGGGGATCTACATAAGTACCGCAATCTAGCCGTTATAATGCCTAGAGGACATGGAAAGACCGTTATAACAAAGGCAGACATTATGAGATCATTTTGCTTTACTGAGGAACCACTATTTTACGGATGGGTATCTGCAACGCAGAAGCTGGCTGTTGGAAACATGGATTACGTAAAAACCCATCTAGAGTTTAATGATAAGATTAAATATTACTTTGGAGATATGAGAGGAAGAAAATGGACGGAAACAGATATAGAGCTATCAAATGGATCTAAACTCATTTCAAAATCCAACATTTCTGGTATTCGTGGTGGCGCTAAGCTCCATAAGCGTTATGATCTTGTTGTATTGGACGACTTTGAAGACGAAAATAATACACTTACTTCAGAGTCTCGGTCAAAAAATGCAAATATGGTCACAGCTGTTGTTGCTCCTGCTTTGGAGCCTCACGACGGTCGTCTTCGCATCAATGGTACACCTGTTCATTACGATTCTTTCATTAATAACCTCATTACTAACTATGAAAAAGCTCAAAGCGAAAATAAAGACTTTTCTTGGAAAGTAATGCTATATAAGGCAATAGATCTAGAGGGAAACTCATTATGGCATAGCTGGTTTCCAAAAGAAAAATTAGAAGAAAAGAAGAAGTTTTATATTGACTCTGGACAGCCCCATAAGTTCTATCAAGAATATATGATGGAGGTACAGTCTGCTGAAGACTCTATTTTCAATATGAGGCATGTAAAGCACTGGGATGGGTTTTATAAGTTTGATGAAAATGAAATGATGCCGTATCTGTACTGTGACGGAGAAAAAGTGCCAGTCAACATTTTCGCAGGCGTGGATCCAGCCACAGACTCAGAAAGAAGAGACAGTGACTTTAGCGTTATTATGGTTGTTGCGTGTGATATTAATGCTAATATATACGTGCTGGATTATATAAGAAAGAGGTCTTTGCCAATACTCGGCATACCAGGCGAAAATAAAAAAGGTATAGTTGACTATATGTTTGAGCTCAACGCCAAGTATACTCCAACACTATTCACCGTTGAAGACACATCAATGTCAAAACCAATATTTCAAGCACTCAGGAGCGAGATGAGAAGGAAAAATGATTTTAGCTTACGGTTCAAGGAAGAAAAGCCTGGAACAAAGCAGAGCAAGCTTGACAGAATACAGGGGGTTTTAGCTCAAAGAATGTCAATTGGTGCGGTGAAAATACGAGATTCCCACTACGACCTTCAGCATGAAATCCTCACTTTCGGTAAAAGAATGGCTCACGATGATACGATAGACGCGCTCGCCTACGCAGTCAAGTATGCTCATCCGCCAAATGGCGCTGAAAATCAATCTGGGGACTGGGTGAGAAGGCAGATTGATAGACCAAAAAGCTGGGTGTTAGCTTAGTGGCTGCAAAAGAAGGGGGGGCTCGTAGTTATCGAGGAAGCGTGATAGGTGATTCCATGAATCTGACGATAAATATAAAGTGGCTTTTACAACTCTTTGTGCTTATTGCCATGGTCGTCTATGGTTGGTATCAGCTAGAATCAAGAATACAGGAGCTGGAGCGCAACATGGTTACGGTCGTGGAGCAAGTGGAGCTTTATGACCATGAAAGGCAGGCAGCAGAACAAGCACATGTAGCTCAAATGGAAGAAAGAATGTTATGGTACGAAAACGAACTAAACCTAAACCCATTCTCGTGGGGAAAAGGAAAGAAGAAATAGCATACATTAAGGCCTGTGAAATAGCAAGATATTGTGATAATTTACCACCAAAGAAAGGAAAATAATGGCAAGACAGACAGCAAAAACAAAGGCAGATAAGGTTAGAGATCTTTATATTAACTTAAATGGCGCTAGTCGTCAGCGCTGGGAGAAGGTTAACCAGCAAGGGCACGACTTTTACCTAGACAATCAGCTTACCCAAGAAGAAAGCGAAACCCTTGAAAGACAAGGTATGCCGACGTTTACCATTAATCGTATTATTCCTATTGTTGAAATGTTAAACTTTTATGTGACTGCAAATCAGCCACGCTGGCAGGCAGTCGGTGCAGAAGGATCTGATGTGGATGTTGCCAATGTGCATGCTGATGTTGCTGACTATATCTGGTATGAGAGTGATGGGCAAAGTAAGTTTAGTCAAGTTATTAACGATGCGGCAACAAAAAGTGTTGGTTATTTTAAGATATCAGTAGATGCACACTCTGATCGAGGCCTTGGGGAAGTAAGGGTAGATACGGTTGAGCCCTTTGATGTGTTTATTGATCCAAAAAGTAGAGACATATTTTATCGTGATGCGGCCTATATAATGGTTCATAAGGTTATTCCACAGTCACATCTTCAAAAAATATTCCCAGAATATGCTACTAAAATTAAAAATGCTGGTGAAACAGAAAGAGATAATTATAGCTATAGTCAAAAGGCAGAGGGAGGTGATTTTCAATATAAAGACGTTATTGATGAGACATTTGATTATTTTGGAGAAGAAGATCGTAGGCTTGACTATTATGAAATGTATGAAAAGATTAAGATTCCATATATGAATGTATTCTACCGTATTGAGCCAACCCCTGAAGAGATCAGCAAAATACGAGCTCAAGTTGATATTGAAATGGAAGCAATACAAAAAGAATTGCAAGTAAAAATGCAAGAGACTATATTACAGCTCAACCAGCAGTTACAGGCTGGAAATATAATAGAAGAAAGGTTTACTCTTGAAATAGAAAAATTAGAAAAGCAAACGGAGCAGCAGATTATCCAAACCAGAGAGCAAAAGATTTCTCAAGCAATGGAAGCGGTTAGTCGTGTTGAAAATAATGTAGTTTCTGAAAAAGAATTTAAAGTATTAATGAAGGGTGAGCTTAAAAACAGTCTTATAGATGCAATTAAGTTTTATGAAGCCAGAATTAAGCTAACCTGTGTGATCGGTGACACTTTCATGTATGAAGCAGTGCTGCCAGGACTAGAATACCCAATAGTGCCTATACATTATAAGTGGACAGGAACTCCGTATCCTATGTCTGCAGTAGCCCCATTGGTAGGGAAGCAACAAGAGCTAAATAAAGCTCACCAACTAATGATACACAATGCATCATTAGGCTCCTCCTTAAGGTATCTCTATCAAGAGGGAAGTATAGACGAAGACTATTGGGAGCGTTATGCGTCTGCTCCTGGCGCACTCTTACCAATAAGGCAGGGTTTTGAGGCTCCAAGCATTGTACAGCCAGCTCCAATTTCTACAGCATTTGCTAATATTGTAGAGCTTGGCAAGACTGACATGGAATACTTAGCTGGTATTTATTCTTCAATGCAGGGAGATATGAAAGCTCAGCACGATACATTTAAGGGTCTTATGGCGAATGATGAGTATGGAACTCGTCGGGTTAAGACTTGGATGAAGAACTCAGTAGAGCCGTCATTACAACATTTAGGTGAAGTTGTCAGAGACTATGCGCAAGCTACTTACAAGTCAAATAAGGTATTTAGGATAGTAGAGCCTAATAATGAAAATATTAAAGATGTTGAAGTTAATATTATTCAATATAATAAGTATGGTGATGCAATTGGCAAATTTTTTGACTATGAAACAGCTAAGTTTGATGTTAGATTAATTGCGGGCTCAACTATGCCAGTAAATCGTTGGGCATATTTAAAAGAGCTTATGGAAATGCTTAAGCTAGGTATAGTGGATGATATTGCGGTTCTAGCAGAGGCTGATATAAAAGGGAAGGATAAGATTGCTCAACGTAAGAGTCAGATGGCACAGATGCGCCAGGCTCTAGAAAAAGCTCAGCAAGAAATTAAAGAAGGCAAGGGCACTATTGAGACTCTCTCAAGACAGCTTGTTCAGGCTGGCATTAAAGATAAGACCAGAATGGCTGAGCATGATATGCGCAAACAGATACTTGATACAAGTGCAAAACTAAAAGGAGACACTGCTGCCGCAAGGGCAAACCAGGATCTCCAAAATGAAAGATCGAAGGACATGCAAAGAAACCAAGAGAAAGAGTTTAAACAACTCGTTCAAAATGGTTTGGCAGAAAAAAAAGAAGGTAATAACTTACCGTAATCGTAAATCAAAGGAAAATACGAAAAATGGCAAAAAAGAAAGAAGGTAACTCCGAACAAGTTGTAGAAGAAGTAATGGACACAATGGTTGAGGACTCCAATGCAGACTTTTTTGATGCATTAGAAACGCAGGTTAATGGTGCAATACAAGATGCCCCAGCGGAGCAGGCTGAAGTACAAGAGCCAGTTTCAGAGCAGGTAACTCCAGAAGTGGACTCCAGTTCCAGGGAAGTGCCTCAGACACCCAATTGGGAAGATGAGAGCAATCCGTACAAGGTACGGTACAGCGATTCAACTCGCGAAGCTCAAAGAATAAAGGCCAAGAATGACAAACTTGAACCCTACGAGTCTTTGATAGGCGTGTTGGAACAAGATGCTGAATTAGTGGATATAGTACGTGGTTATTTAGATAAAGGAACGAAGCCTGACATGAAACAATCGCTAGACCTTGGAGACGACTTTGTGTTTGATATGGATGAAGCTATATCAGATCCAAACTCAAAATCTGCTGAAGTATTTAATACTATAGTGGATAAAAGAGCTGATCAAAAAGCAGGTGATAGAATCGCAGCTGAAAGGCAAAAAGCTCAACAGGCAGCACAAAAAAGAAATATGCAGAGTCAGACTAAGCAGTTTGTCGATGCAAATAAAATGAGCAAAGACGAGTTCTCAGAACTTAGCAAATGGGCGCAGACTCATCAACTTTCTTGGGATGATATAAATTTCCTAAAGAATCGCGATAAGGCAAACGCTAAGATTGCTAATAATTCTAAACAACAAGTCTTAGATCAAATGAAAAATGTGCAGTCTATGCCAGCAACAGCCAGCGCAGCTGGAGGTGAAAATCCTGGAGATCGTGACCATAATGACTCTATATTCGACTTAATTCAGAAAGCAGACAATAATCTAGACAACGTATTTGGTGAATAGATAGGTTTTTCTGTTTGCCAGGTCAAATATAAAGGAGATCAGAAATGGCTGATTTATTTTATACGGGCAGTACGACTTCTAGTCTGAATCTTGACACTGGTGCAACTTACGGCACTATTGATACTGGCGATTTAAGGCGAAAGTATAATTTTGGTGATAGAGTTTCAGAGCTAGCAATAGCACAAGACCCGTTTTTTCGATTCGTATCGAAATTAAATAAAAAACCAACAGATGATCCTCATTTTCAGTTTACTGAGAAAAGAGGTTCATACCATAAGCGTTATGCTTATGTAACAGACCATGGAGCAACTTCCGCGCTCGGTAACTCTGGGGATTCCACATGGGATTCTGGAGAAAGCGATCAAGGTGATACCTACTATTTCAAGATGGGTACTGACTATTTATCTGCTGGCAATCGCCAGAATGTATATGGCCAGGTTACCAATGATATATCAGTAGGTGATTCTGGTACAAAACCAGAGTTTTTCATGGAAGGTCAATTAGTAAAAATCAATACACATACAGCGGGTGAATCACCTGGTTCTGGCGGTGGAGAGGTTGATAATTATGCAGTAGTTAAGATAGAAGAAGTTACCGAAACTGGTGAATTTAAAGTACTCAAAACTACTGTTATTAAAGCGCCTTTTTCATCAGCAGCAGCAGTAGAGATTGCATCATTTGATACTAATACCCCAAAAGGTACTGGTGTGGCTGATTATGATAAATCTATTGCATCTCAATTAGAGCAGCAAAGATGTTATGTGGTTGGTAACGCAAATAAAGAGGGGTCTGGATTCCCAGAAACCTGGAAAGATCAACCCTACTTACTAAAAACTGGCGCAACTCAGATTTGGAAAACCACAATGGCAATGTCCAATACTGCTCGCGCGACAGTTCTTCGGTATGAAGGTAATGAGTGGGCAAGAATCTGGAAAGAAAAGCTAATCGAACATAAGTGGGACATTGAAGCAGACTTATTGTTTGGTACTCAGTATATTGATACTACAAATGGTATTCAGTATACACAGGGTGCTGTAGACTATGTGCTGACTAACGGGAATATCTTTACCCTAACAGAGGCTACAAAAACAGCTGACGATTTTCTTGATGACATGTCTAACTATCTTGATCCTCGTTATAATGGCAGCTCAGCTAATGTATTTTTCTGTGATACAGAGACTTACAATTGGTTGCATAAATTAGGTGGATACTTTAAGAATAATCTTGAAGTTTCTTCTAACTTTAGCGCTGACCTGGCTGTAACAGGTCGTAAAAAAGTGCTCGGTCTGGACACAACAACAATCTCAACTGTTTATGGTGATATGAATGTTGTACGTAATGTACATTTGGATGGAAGTCCTGTAAAAATTCTTGCTATGAACATGAAGAACTGTTTTTATCGTCCACTGGTTGGCAATGGTATAAACCGCGATACTGGTATTTATGTAGGTGTGCAAACACTTGAAAATAGTGGTATTGACCGTCGTGTAGATCAAATCTTAACTGAAGCTGGTATGGAGTTTGGCATGGCCGAATCTCATGCTATCTGGAAATAAGGGGGATTAATCATGGCAAATCCAATATATGGACAAAATAAATTAGATGATAAGCTAGACTTATTATCTAATGGCAAAAAAGATGTTATAACCTTAACTGCTGCAACCACACTAAGCGCATCTGATGCGGGTAAATTAATATGTGTTAATGCGGCAGCTATAGCGGTGACATTGCCATCTGCTGAAGCTGGTATGGAATTTGACTTTGTATTCTTTATAGATACTACTGCTGGAGCTACTATTGTAGCATCTTCTGGTGATTGTTTCTTTGGAACGCTAACTGTCAATTCAGCTACCAAGACTAAGTCTAGTGCTCAGTCTATTGATCATGCTACAGCTATTGGTACAGTAGCTAGCTATGACAATCTAGACTTTGTTCACGATTCTCAAACTCTGGGTGGCAAAGCGGGAGACAGTGTCAAATGCATTGCTGTAGATTCTACTGCATGGATGGTCAATGGAGCTTTAATGACTGACGGTAATGATCCAGATGCTATTGCAGCTATTAACGCAGGTTAAGGGGGTAGATAATGGCGAATGTAAAGACAGGTAGTCAAGCATCGTGGAATGGTGATTATGTTGAAAACCTAGATGGGGCTAAGTCTTTAGCTCCTGGGGATTCTGGTAAAGTTTTTATGGTTGACCAGGGCTCAGCGTTTACAGTAAACTTGCCAAAATTATCCACCAATATAGCTGGCTGGCATACTAAGTTCATTGTTAAAACAGCGGATTCAAATGATGTTCACATTATGGCATGGGGGTTAACCTCATCTGGTGGCACAGGAGACTCAGGCTCGACTAATGATGGAGACACGGTAATACTGAAAGAAATGGCTACAACTGATGCGGGTGCTGCTACGGCAACATCTCAAGATGGCGTTATACTAAAAAGTGGCGCTACAGTTGGAGACTCTATGGAAGTATTTACTGATGGTAGTAGCTGGTATGCTACATCATTTGTGGCTGACGCAGCACACAGTGATGACATAGATGGCTAAATAAAAAGTAGATAAGGGCTGCCCCTCAAGGCGTTCATCTCGACTCCTCGCAGGGGTAGCCTACATCTCGTTCACGGTAAACCAAACCTTAGAGAGGAAGAAAATTGGCAACTTTTGAAACACAAGTAGAAGCATTAACTGGAATCGATATCGACGGTTCCTCCGACCCAACTCAAACTGAGTTATCAGCATTTCTAGTAGATGGCGTTAAAGACGTTGTTAACAGAATGATTGAGGCTCGTCCTGCAGAACTTTCCAAATTTACTGCAACAACAAATAGTACTAGCTCTATAACTAAAACAGGTAAAATACTGTCAGTTGTTAGAGAGCATGATAGTGCGACTATACTGAGAAAGTGTACCGCAATAGATCCAGGCGATAGGTATGATGCAACAGATACAGATAGTCTAAATTATCGCTCAAAGACAAGCCCTGGCTATTATGAATTGGATGGGCTAATACACACGGTTCCAGCGGCAGACTCTGGAAATAATGATGTGGTGGTGACTCAAGTGTCTTATGATACAGGTGTTGCATATGGTGACACTGTAGGAAGTGGAATAGATAATTTCCCAACTGAATATGAACACTTAGTTGGAATATACGCGGCAATAAAATCTTTAAGTGCTAAGATGGGAGCTATAAGGGTTAGCTTGTCTAGCTTTTCAGTAACCGCTGTTCCACCAGACATGCCCACAACAGCAACATCAATTCCTACGTATGAGGATCCAGACACTGATGATGCTGGAGGTCGATCTATTAGCGATGAAATAGATCAAATGCTTACATATATCGAGACAGATGAGGATGTAGAATTAGCAAGCGCAAAAGGGGTAGAGATAAATCTCAGATTTAAACGCGCATTAGATCAATTTAATTCAGATATAGCAAAGTACAAGACAGAAAATGAAGGCGAAGTGTCTCATTATGCATCTGAAATCAATTCGTACAGCGCGGATGTGAGTGCTCAAGTTCAAGAGCAGGCTCAAAAAATAGCAACTGAAACATTAAGGTATCAATGGTTACAAGATAGGCATACCGCCTATACTCAAGAATATTACAGTGCATTTGTTGTGCCAGGTGGTGAATAATGGCGACGACTTATAAAGTAAGATATAAAAATCATTGTACACCACAAGAGCAAATAGCATCTGGCGGCAGATATTATCTTGATAGCGATGTCGGTAAAAAACTTACTGGGACTTGTGATACAGATGCGAGTATAACTACCACTGGCACTTATGATGATAGTTTAGCTATTACATCAACTGCTTCATCCGCACTTACTAGCAGCCATGAGTTTGTTTTCATTAAGAATACTGGTGGTGGTAGTGGAAATGATGTGCTTATAACTCTCAACAATAGCAATTATCAGATATTATTGTCAGATGGAGAGGCTTTTGCATCAGAGATTGACACATCAGCAGTTGTTAAGGTAAAATGTGCAAGCAGTGAAGACTCAACAATAGAATATTTTGTAACAAAATAATGGCAACAGGAAGAAGAATACCGTTTAGCACTTATGTAGTTCCAACTCAATCAGTTGAAGGGGAAGAAACATCTATAAGGCATACGGAATACGTAAGCACTGTAAATAAAACTCTTGGAGGAAAAGGAACTGCAACAATAAATGCAGCTCAGTGGGGAGATCAATGGTCAAGTGCAACTCATCCTCTTATACAGAACTGGGAAGAATTTACAACAGTCAATTGGGAAGATGTTTTAATACATCCAGGAGAATCTGGAAAAATAACTGTAAGCACATCAGGAATTCAATTATCAAGCGATGGAAATGACTGTGCATTTTTATATGTAAAGAATTTAGGCAATGCCGATGGCGCAACCTATGACGATGAGGTGGTGGTGTCTTTGACAGGGAATAATGTAAATGATTACGATATTATAATTCCACCTCAAGGAAGTGTATGCCTAAGGGGTACTACTGACTTAGAATGTAGTGAGGTCTATGTAAAGTGTAACTCAGGTGAGACCACTCAAGTAGAATATTTAATAGCAAAAAGAGCATAACGCATTAGTAAGGATATCTGAAATGGCAACTTTAACAGGAAAAACAATAGCAACTACATATACGAGCTTATTAAAGCTTGAAGGTGATAGTGGTAGTACAGTAGCAGGAGCAAGTGGTAATGCAGTACAGGTAAAAACTGGGGACGATGACGCAACTCCACTATATTTAAATACAGATAGAGTCGGTATTGGGACTGATTCACCAGATAAACCACTTCATGTATGGGATGGAAATGCTGGAAGCCATACTGTAGACCCTAATACAAATGTACTCATTGAGGGTGATAGTTCAACCTATTTAGAGTTTGCAGTTCCAGCTGATCAGGTTTCAGGCATCCAATTTGCTGACCCAGCAGGATTGCCTGGAAGTATTGTTTATTCTCATGGTACTGATAATTTGACACTTACTGCTGCTGATGATATAATTCTTTCCTGTGAAAATGTGGGCATCGGGACTGCTACACCACAGAGCGAATTACAAGTTGTTAAATTGGACGGTTTACCTGCTATAGCTATAACTCGCAGACAAGATACCATTACTGATAATACTGAAATAGGTGCTTTGAATTTTAGCATGGAGAGGGATGATGCTTCAGACTATGATATAGGTGCAGCTATAAGAGGTATTGCTGCTCAGAGTCATAGTGGTGGTGCTTTTGGTACAGATTTAGCATTCTATACTGCTCATAATACTAGCTCCTCTTTAGACCATCGAATGAGAATAACAGAAGCTGGCCATGTAGGTATTGGGACTGATGAACCTTATCAATCTGGATTTGATAGTGGATTTAGATATCTAACAATAAGCGAGGCAACAATAAATAAAGGCTCAGTATTGGAGTTGTATGGAAATGGAAATGATGGTGACGATGTAACTATGGGTTCAGTAATCTTTGGAGATAACTCTAATACTACAGGTGCAAACTCATTAATTTGTTCTATACAAGGAGAAACTGTTGGAACTAATGCTACCAATGGTGGAGGAAAATTGCATTTTCAAACAAAGCCTGATAATGGAAGTCTTGCGATAGCTATGACAATACTTGGTTCTGGCAATGTCGGTATTGGGACTGATTCACCAGTAGCTGATTCTATACTTCATCTTAAAAAAACAGGTCTAGCTGATGGAAATTCAGTTAATATACTTGTAGATGGAACTGGTAATAGTGTACAAAGAAAAGCAGAGTTTGGAGTATGGTATGAAAGTGATGCTACAGGGGGAACAAATGCTCCTTGTGGTTATTATAGATTAGATACAGGTAATAATACAGCTTGTTATTTTTGGGTTGAAGATGATAATACTGTTAAAGGTAGTACTACTGTAGGTCATATAGGGACATCTGGTGGAGTGGAAATCGGTGGTGACCTTAGTTCAGATGAAAGGCTTAAAAATATAAGTTCTGACCCATTTCCTTATGGTCTTACTGAAATTAACCAACTCACTCCTATTAAATATTCAATGAAGAGTAGTAAAGAAAATATACAGAAGCTTGGCTTTGGAGCACAAACTACAAATCCAATATTGCCAGAAGTAGTAAAGGATAGTAAGCAGTGTATTTATGGATATGAATGGGAATATGATGATGATGGCAACCAAATTCAGCAAGTAGCTAAAGGTAATGCTGAAGATACAGGGCTTGTGATGTCATACATTCAAATTGTTCCAGTTCTAGTAAAGGCAATACAAGAATTATCAGTTAAGGTAACAGCCTTAGAAAACGCATAACCAAGGAGAGTAATGAGTAAAACAAAAGAAGCAAAAGAAGAAGTTAAAACTAATAACGTAGCTGTAGACCCTAATGTTAAGGCTAAGGAAGCCATTGAGACTTTAAAAGCTCAGCTTCAAGAGCATCTTAGACAAGCAGATCATCATCGTACAATGGCTACTAAAGCACAAGGTGCATTAGAAGTTTTATTACAACTGCATCCTGAAGAGGAGAAGAGTGAAGGTTAAAGAGCTTATGGAACGTGTGGGCATGACTCAAACAGGTCGTGCCATTGCGTATATCAAAGATGGGTTGGATGAGATGAATATGATGGCTGAGACTCATGTCACTACTGAGCGTATTGATATTGCTGAGAATCAAAGGTTTTATGATTTTCCAAACGATATGATTAAGGTTATAGATATTCGATGTAAGAATCATGGAAATGCGGCAGATGAGTATAGAAGTGTACCAAGGGCTATAAACCCACCAGCAACGGAGGACGCAGATGGCATCTAGTAAATATTATGCTTATTATATAAGGGGAAGGCAAATCGCTGTTGTTCAGCATGACTATACGCTGGGCAGTGGACAAACCTTGTCTCAACCAGGATTAAATTCAGTAGGAGCAAGGGGCGATGTGTTGTGGAAAAGTCCAACTGAAGCAGTTGCAGATGGTATAGAGATAGAGTATGCTTATAGTCCTAGATACAGTATTGATGAAACTGATGATAAGAATACTGGCTTAGATACATATTTGTCACTTGATGGATTATTAAAAGTTGTAGATGCTGCAAGCAACAACTACTCCACTTCTCCTGAAAGTTTAAGTGATGGAAGTTATATAGTATTAAAGAAAGCTGGAAGATGGAATGGATTACATAAAGTTAAGGCAGCTGGCGTAGGGTATGTTACTCTTTATACTCGATTTAGTGGTAGTGCTAGTGTAGAAGTAGCATTTGAAGAAGCTCCAGAATTATATTATAATGTATCAGCACTAGAAGATGAGTCAGATACAATAGATCTCCCAGAATATTTAGCTAAAGCCTTAGTATACTATGTGAAGGCTAAGATAGCAGAGGATAGAGGCGAATTAGAACAAAAAGAATATAATATGCGCGAGTTCAAGCGTTTACTAGAAAGAAATGAGAGCTCAAAAATATGGGGAGCTCGAAGGATAGGAACAGACGAAACAGCAATCAAATAACAGCCCATTCACGCCAGTCATGGCTTAGGGCAGGGGGTTAAAATGGCAAGAACATCAGGCTTACACGCCTTTACAGTACAAGAGGCTACAAATTATGAAGCCTTTACATCATGGAACTTTCAAGCAATAGATGTTAGTGGTGATACAATAGACGATCCAGGCGTTACTGCAACTTATATAACATCGGCTGATCCAGCAAAAAAGGTTATTCTTTACGATAAGGGTGGATTGCTAGAGGCTACCGATAGTATATCTATTACTTTAAATGGAGAAACAGATGCCAATAAGGTTATTATTGTAGATGGTTCAAATTTACCATTTACACTATCAGGGCTAACTATTACAAGCTTTAAAATAACAATACCTGATGGAGATACTACTGCTAGTGAAGAGCTAGGCCTAATATCATTCCACTAAGGAGGATATAATGTCAATATTTGGAACAAAGAAGCGCAGAATCCCTGTCAGTAAAGATGATATTAAGAAGGCTATTAAAGCTGCCAATGATAGATTCAAAAGGGCTAATAAAAGGCTAGAGCAGGGTATAGTTGATAAGGAAAAGTCTTTACTATCTGTGGGCAAGGAAATAGGTTCTTCCAATAAACAGCTTAAATCAATAGTATCTGAGATAGAATCTGCTAAAAGCGATGCTATTGAAGCTAAAAAAGAGGCTAGCAAAGAGCGTGTCAAGCTTTCTAAACTCAAAAAGCAACTCACTGAAGCACTTGAGGGTAAAGACGTTGCTCAGTCCGAGTTAAACAATCTAATTAAAGAATCAAAGATATTAGATAAGAAGGTCGCTAAGATGAATGATGACCTGGCTGTTGTGTCTTCTCTTAAAGGAGAACTCAAACTATTAAAGTCAGATAATAAAAAAGAGTCAGAGGAATCAAAGAAAATAAAAAGTGAGGCTAATGGCATTAAAAAAGAGTTATCGAAATTACAGTCAGAATCTGCTGCGAAGAAAGAAGATCATAAAGAATTACTTTCTACACTTGATGCAGAGTCTGAGATTAAGCAGAAGGCCTTAAAAACAGTTGATGGTGAGTATGCTATCAAAATGGCTGAGCTCAATACAAGGATTAGCTCGTTGGATGATGTTTTAAAGGATAAAAGGCAAGAAGACGAAGTGATGGACTCGCTAATAGGGAAGAAAGAGCAGGAGTTTATAGAATGGGAAACTAAATGTAGACAGGCAGAACATATGCTTATGAAGGCAAGGGATTTAGCAGACGGTCAGATAGAGCGTTCTAAAAAGACAATACAGGGACAACAAGAAGCTGCTAAAAGATGGAAGGTTGGATTTTTTGAAGAAATTGCTAGAGTTAAACTCAAAAAGAAGATAGAAAATATAGACATGGCAGGCCTCAAGGAGGCTTTTGATGGCTAATATAGGATCGGGCACAAGTAGAGTTATTATAGATCCTGATGGCGAGGCTGCAACAGTTACTAATAATAAGCTTGATGTCAATGCAACATTGGTTGCAGGTGCTACAATTGACATTGGTGATGTTGATATGTTTCTTGATGGAGGTACTGCTGTTTTAGGTGGTGCTGGTGATGTAGCAGCTGGTGTTCTTCGTGTTACTCTTGCAAGTGATGACCCTGCTGTAGTGAGTCTAGATGAAATTGAAAGTGCTATAGAAGCGATTGAAGGTGCAGTAGATGGAAGTTATTTAAATGTAAATATGAACCTTGCTGGTTCAGATGCTCAGGCTGGTGAAGGTACTATTACTGCAACAACTCAAAGAGTTACAATAGCTACAGATGATGATGGGGTAGCTCATCTTGCAACTATTGCAGGTGATACTACTTCTATACAAACTGCTGTAGAATTACTTGATAATGCTATCTCTGGAGCTGGATTTAATATAACTCAACTTGGAAGTGCAGCAGTTCCTATTGGTGCTGGAACTGAGGCTGCTGCATTAAGAGTTACTATAGCCAATAATTCAACTGGTCTTATCAGTATTGATGATGGCGGTGGAGTTATAACTGTAGATGGTACTGTTACCGCAAATCTTAGTTCTACTGATAATACTGTTCTTGATAATATTCTTACCAAAAATACTGAGATAGATGCAGTATTAGATACGATAAAGGTTGATACAGAAGCTATAGAAACAGCAGTAGAGCTTTTAGATAATGCTATTGATGGAAGTGAGATGCAAGTTGATATTGTATCCTCTGCTACTTTAACTGTAGATGGTTCTGGAGTTACTCAGCCAATATCAGGAACAATAACTGCAAATCTATCAGCTACAGATAATGCAGTGTTAGATGCTATCGCTGCATCGTTAGAAATATTAGACGATTGGGATGATAGCAACTATGCTAACGTAAATATTAATATAGCTGGTACTGATGTAGATGGAAACTCAGGTAATAAATCAGCTCAATCTCAAAGAGTTGTTATAGCTACTGACGATATACCGATAGCACTGGTTAATACAAAATTAGACCATTTGAGTGATAATTTGGATACTTTGGAAACTACTAATAATGCTATGGAGGTATTATTAGGAACAATAGACGCTGATACTAACGCAATTAAAAATGCTGTAGAAATCCTTGATGATTGGGATGATTCTAATTATGCTAATGTAAATATTAATCTTGCAGGTTCTGATGCCCCTACTGGTGGTGGTGCGGAGTCTGGAGCTTTAAGAGTTACTATAGCTAATGATTCAACTGGAGTCTTGACTGTAGATGGTACTGTAACAGCAAATCTTGGTTCTACTGATAATGCAGTTTTAGATGCTATTGATGCTGTATTAGATACTATTAAAGTAGATACAGAGGCTATTGAAACAGCTGTTGAGGCTATTCAAGTTGATGCTGATG
>VTLG01005373.1_pt1 | contig 18914 bp, 40 predicted proteins | sample 4694571 | NCBI WGS metagenome assembly VTLG01 (sample SAMN12604809, study PRJNA352737) | marine metagenome | biome: ENVO:00000447; feature: ENVO:00000209|ENVO:00000569|ENVO:01000036; material: ENVO:00002151; isolation source: viral sequences binned using virsorter ...
AACTCTTCAATTTCAGTTTTTAAAGTACCTATTTCAGAATCTTTGGATTGAGCAGTTTTATTTGCTTCCTCCCAAAGAGATTTGTACTGTCCTTGATCTTCAAGAGTTTTTACACGTTTTTCATCTGCTTTTTTATACATATCATCAACTTTTGCCTTTAATTCCCCAAAACTCTTTTCTGCTTTTTCTCTTGCAGCTTTTTCTACCGCAATTTTAGTCTCGTATTCAGCTTTAATAGCATCAACATCGACTGTTGGAGTAGGTGGAGTTTGTGGAGCATCGGTAGCAGCCACAGACTGCTCAACAGGAGCCACAGACTCCTGCTGGATGACTTTTTCTTCAACCATAATTAAGCGTTAGATTTGTTGGATTTTGAAGTTTTTTTAGGTGCTGTTGCTTCCTTAGCAGCAGGTTTTGCAACTGCTTTCTTAGCAGGAGCAGGAGCTTCACATGCAGCAGCAGAATGAAAAGCCTCTAAGTCTTCAGCATTTACGCCTGAATCTAAATTTTGGGCCATAGATTAAAAGTCTCTCCTAGTATTGTAGTGTATTAATCAACTTTAGTCTCTGAAGCAGTTGGTAAGACCTCTCCTTGCACCAATATTTGTCTAAATTCATCCCTATCAATCACTTGTTGCTCAAATAATGAAGTCAAAGCAGTTACATCTTGTCCAATTAACCTTTCAATATCAAAATCACGACTAATTTTGACTTCTGGAGGTTCAATTCCTAAATAATTAGCCGATAAATTGAATGTTTTTTGTAATTTCTGTTCTAATTCGAGCGAAACCATCGAGAGCATGGAGTTAGTATCCACTCGGTCAAGTCTTCTCGCATCAGCCGATTCTGCAACAAATTTTTGCTGCGAAAGCGTACTAATGCCGAGCGTAGCCATTTGTTGTTGTAATTCTTGTATTTCTGCTGCTTGTGCTTCAAATGCGCTTGATGCGGGTTCAACGTAATAAACTTTGTTACCTGGCTGAGTTGCCATTGCGTAATTGACGCTGACTGACATGTCTTTCGTTTGATCGTCCCAACCCTCAAGAACTAGCATTGGTTGTGATGCTACATGCAAACTATGAATTAAATCAGCCTGTCTCTGGAAATGAGCAAGGTTCAAATATGCAATATCTAATAATGGTGGTTTGCTAGTTAAAGTGTCAGTTTTACCTGCATAAATGGTCACAAGGGGTACTTCGCCAAGTGAAAATTCACCTTTTTCTACTAAATCGTATTCTTGATCACCCGTTGGAGCGTCAAAATTACCCGCATAAGAGTCATTTTGCCAATACATATCCTTATTGTGCTCTTTATCTCTATAAATTCTGTATTTCCCAGGCTCTATAACTCTTACTTGATTAAAAACTTCTTCTCCAAATTCACCTGTAGGAACAACAGCCCTTTCAGCTATACGAACTTGGACTAAATTTCCATAATTAGTTTCTCTATCTAATCTCCAACCATAAATATTCATTGGATCAACTTCAATCCAATATGGTCTTCTATTTTGTTGCCTCTCTTCGGCAAGACTTAATGCACCTGTAGGTGCTGGATAATCAACTAATACATGACTCTGCCCATAAGTCAGAGAGCACATAATTAATCTTCTGGCATATTCATCTAAATCTGACTTACATCCATCAACATCTTTTGCAAATACATCCGTCCAATAAGGATCGCCTACTAGAGTGATCGGTTTACGAAGAATTAGACCCGTGGCTGCTCTAATTAATCGCTGTGTATATGGCGAAAATACAGCCCGATCTACTCTAGCTTTATAGGCGGTATAGTCTTCTCTCGGTTCTAAAGGAAGAAAAGACTCCGAATTATCACGTAAATATTCTGTCCCAAGCGTTACCGCTTTCATTATTTCCCAACCCTGAGCCATATCCAATACCGCACGGGTGCGGAAAAATGGACTATCAGCACGACTAGGATAAGTTGTGCTGACTATGCTAGTTGGATATTTACCTGGGACAGCATACGTCACGGAATTACCCTCTTATTGTGTTACCTCCTTAAATGTCTACAGCAGTTAATGCACCACTCATTTGGAAGCTAACGGATACAGTTTGAAGATCACCAACAGATGTCCCAAACTCTGCGCCTGTAACAATTCCTTTGAATTGCAACTTTTTATTCCCAGATGTATCTAAATACAACTCAAACATTGCATCAGCAGGGTCTTCTGTTGTTACAACATCTTTAATGAACTCTTGTGTTTCATCACCAGAAGATGCGGTATAAAGTAAATCAACGGAACCACTTCCATCAATAAAACTACCTACATAACTACGAGAAGTAGCTCCATGTGCTGTGCAATCAAGCACATCTTTACTTAAAGAAAAGCTCCAACCAGTTGTAGATGCAACTGTAGCTACAGTTCCAGTTGCGTTCTTAAACTTGACCGAGCCTTCTTCACCACGATAGAAAGCCATGATTAAAAATCAAAAAGAAAGGTATGTTAATAGTTTAACTTGTACTGCCTGATTTTACAGGCTTTTGTGGTTGAGTTTTGCCTTTTTTATCTAAATATTGTTGACATCTGAAATCCCAAAGCCCAGGACTTCGTTTTCCTTTGACTTTTTCGATTACATCAAGCATTTCTTCTGTGATTTCCATAATTACTTTTTTGTAGATTTGGCTTTAGAAGAAGCTTTTTTAGACTTCTTACCTTTCTTCACAGTAGCAAGGTAGCCTTCACAACGCTTTCTAGCCGCAGATTTAGCCATGTAATAAAACTTCCTCCTAATTAATAAATCCTGTATGTAGTCTGCCCTAAAGTTTCTGGTTTTGCCAAATTGAACTGTTGGAGACATAAATAACCAAAAGCGTCAAACGCATGGTCAACGCCTAGATTCTTATTTGGTAATCCTGTATTTGGCGCATATGTAAGAGTCCTTAAAGATTTGATTAACTCTTTGCAACGTGGATGTATATAAGTTCTTCTATCTCCATTTGCATCTAATAAAGCTGTATTAACGGCTGTAATTTTATCTCGAATCTTCCAAGGTGCTTTTGGTGAAGAAACATTAAAACCACTTCGTCTCAAAATTGTATGGTCAGTTGAACCAACACCAGAAGTTTTTCTTGCAGCACCCGTTGGGTCGGGACAAGCAATAATTCTTCGATCAACTCCATATCTTCTTTGTACTTCTTCTGCAAAATCCCAAGTTGTTGCGCCTCCAGTCATGATTATTTCGTCAAATACATACAAAATGTCATCTTTCTTAACAGCACAGATGCCACTCATCGGATCAACGTTGAAATCTACTCCCAATAACAACGGTGCAACGCTAATATCCTTCGATTCTTGCGTAATATTGTCATCCCCAAAGGAAATTGCCACTAAACCACTTAAATTCTCGAAACTTGCTTCAAATTCTTGCCTAAAAGTACGCTCATCTAATTGCGCCCTTGCTGCTTCAACTTCCTCTTTTGGAACATTACCCCCCTCTATCGTTGTATAACACCACCTTTGCCATTCTTCAGTTGGGTCGCTCGCCACATAGCACCACAAATCATAAAACCAACTAGCAGTTCCATCTGGTGTACTAATAAATAACGCCCAACCCTGTTTATCTGCTAAAGCTGGCCTGATTACTTCAAACCAGACCTCCGAATCCATAAAAGCTGCTTCGTCTAACACTACCCCTGATAAACTTCGACCCCTCAATGCCATTGCATTTTCTGTTCCCTTTAACTCAATACTTGATCCATTTATTAAGTCCAGTCTCAAATCAGTCTCATTTTTAGCTTGAATCCATATCTTTGGAACCAATTTCTTTAATGCCTTCCATGCAATATCTTTTGCCATTCGATACGTTGGGGCGCAATAAAAAAACGTTTCGCCTGGTTTTTCTATCGCACCACGAAGCAATTCAATACAACTCAGATAGGATTTGCCGAATCTTCGACCTGCAACTAAGACTCGGAAACGTCTTTCGCTGTTGAATACTTCCCCTTGTGCCCAACGAAGGCTGATTTCGGGTGCTGTTTTTACACTCATATTTTAAAAATAACTCATCTTTTCAACTATTACCCCCTAAAACCTTACCCAAACTATCCTTTAAAGGTTATTATTTGCTTATTACGCATTAATAAGTTTGTGACTGACTCTTGCCTTCCCAATAACAACACCTTCGTAGAACCAGAGGTCGTTAAAAAACGAAGGCATGTTGGAAGATCTCCTGAAATGGCGATTGAACAAAGATGTCAGCGTTTATATAAAAGACAATTAGAAGGTTTGACCACTAGACAGCTTGTTTTAGATCATGCCGCAAAAGAAGGTGTTCATGTAAATACTGCTTGGAGTGATTGGAAACGTGTTAATAAATGGAATGATGAGGATTGGCAAAAAGATCGGGAAAATATGCTCGCAAGATTACAATCAATGAGAATTAGATTGTTTAATCAAGCTGTTAAAAAAGGTCAGCTTCAAACAGCAGCACAAGTTCTTGATTCTCTTGGCAAAGTGATCGGAGAGTCCGTAGAAACTGTCAATATCCAAGCACCTGAGCTAGCTATTAGAGTTGAAACGAAGCAATAATATTCTATTGTTATTATTTTAAGACTTAAGTTCAAGAATGTATTTAAGTAGTGAGGACCCCGCCTCAGCGGTCGACGTTGCTGAACCCCTCCCCTACATCTACTCGCCTAAGTTATAATGATAGGCTAATAGCGTATAGATAATAGACAAGCGAACGTCTACAAGTGAGAGACAATAGGATAGTATTTTAATTATTACAATTGTTAAGCTACTAATTTACATTAATAGAATATTGATGTATTAGGAGCTATACTTAGGAAGTAGCGAAAGCTATCTATCTCTTGCTAGTGCATAAGCTCAAAAATCAAACTGCATCAGTCTTCAGACTTCCCACAGAACAAAGAAGACCAGCAACAAAAGTTTTTCAGCCAATGCACCAGCAAGAAACAAAAAAACACTAGCGGCATGTTGTTGTTATTCCTAGAGATTCTAGAATCACGGTAACAACGACTATAAGACCGCTACCAACTTCTCTTTTTATCAAACAATGAACAACCAACAAATCACCAAAGCAGAAGTAAGCAGAATGTTTCAGCTGTTTAATAATGCTAATGAGATAATCGAAGAAGGAAACGAAGCATTAAGAAACGAGTGGGTAACTCTTTTTCTAAAATTCCAAGCAAGCAAAGGAGCATAAAACAATGAGAACTTTCTTTTTAGTCTTCAGTGGTTACGTTCTTTTTGGTGGTGCTTTCTTCTTTGCTCTTAATAGCAGTTTAGAGAAATCGCAAGCGATCCACTGTGCAAACGGTATTGCTAGCGCGTGCCAAATTCAACCCGCATCTTATTAAAAATGACATCTTTAACACATCCAGAACTAGCCGAGATTAAAACAAAGGCTAAAGAAATTGAACGAACCAACAAAGCCAACGAGGTTGACTTTAGAAATAAAGTTAACGCTAAGGCCGACGAGGTACAAACAAAGTTAATTGATCTATTTCGACCTTTTGTTGGTAAAAAGATTAGGACTGTTTCAGGTTATGGGGACTGGTCAGCACCAGTTAAAAAGGTATTAGATCCTTATCTCAAGAGCGTAAGAGATAGCGGTTATCGGGTTATTTGGCGCTATAGTTGCGGCTCTTTATTCTTTGAGATTGACAGAACCTACAAACACAAGGAAATTAACTATAAAGGTTGGGAGAGTGATCATGCTGTTTATGTTAAAGAGGAGTTTTATGTTGGAAGATGGGAAGAAGAGAATGGAAACTTGAGAGAAGTTTCACAAAATGACGTTGATTATAAAAGGAGAAAAGACTGGACTATTAAAGAGCTACAAGAAACAAGAAATAAGATTAGAACTTTAGAAAATGAGTTAAGCAATTTAAAAGGAAGCATTAGGAGTTTCAGAAGATGAAAAAAAACAATTATGTTTGCAGTCCTTATGCAACTTTTAAGGCTCCAAAACATCTTACAGGTTCCCAAATCGGGAACCTTTACAAAGCAAGAGACACAGCAAACGAATTAACAACATTAGTTGAGAATTTACCTAGCTGGATATTTGAAGAGGGGGAAACGGCATTATTATTAAATTCTTTGGATAAGATGCGAGCTATTTTAAACACTGCGAAAGAAGTTTTATAAATGGCTTATTACATGGTGTTTAAATGGTTTCCAGCCGATCCAAAACGGACATACTACGAGATTATAAAAGAATATGAGAACTCCAATTATGTTTGGGGATCTCCACTGTATGAGATCTTAGAGTATTTCGACACTAGAAAGGAAGCTCAAGAGTACATAAAAAAGCAGGTTTAAACCCTGCTTTTTTTAATGTCTTTGTTGGCTGCTAGAAGGTTTCTAGTGTGAATAAGCTTGATGAATAATTCAGGGTTATGATCCTTTAAATGGTTACTAAGGAGTGCATCCCATTCTTCAAGGGTTAAGGATCTTAAAACGGGATCATCAAAGGGAGTCAAGGGTTCCATTTGTAAAAGATGATTTTTAATAGCCGACATAGGGTTGCATTTATGAAAGTAATAGAATACTATCATAGATGTAAACCCTATCAATCTATTTTACAAAATGCCAAGTTTTCAATTTATCGACTACACGCAAGCCGAACCAAAGGAAAGCAAGCAAGTTGATCTAAAAGATATTGAGTCTAAAGAAGACTTAATAAAGATTGTTAAAGAAACAAGAAAAGAAAAAAACACTAATGACTGAAGCCACTTTTCTAGCTCTATGTTCTGAGCATTTCCTACAACCTGAATTAGCTTTGGAATCTGAAGACTTGAGAAAAGCCTTAAGATCTAAAAACGATCAGGAAGTTAAAAGAATACTTTTAGAGGATTTTTAATCATGTATTTCGATAAATTCGACATAATAGAGGCTTATCACCTCTACTACACACATCACTATTCAGGGATGTTTGATCCTCACTATATAAGAAGGTGTGAAATGGAAAGTTATTTTCAACCTTCAGTAGATCACAGTTATGAGTCATTGACTGAAAATGGTCAAATGATTTATGACAATTTAGTAGAAACAAATCACACTTATTCAAGATAAATTTTATGGACAATCAAGAAAAATATGACGAGGTTTTTGAAGCTTTAGAAACTGCTTCAACTTATGCGGGTAGTTTCTACTCTAAGCTTGCTGACGCTGCATTAGCAGCCGATCCAACAAATCAAGAGCGTATTCTAAAAGCTTTCCCTGAATTGCTAAAAAATTACGGTCCTGAAAGCTCTTTTCAAAAAAGGAAAGTTCATTTACCCAATTTCCCAGAAATTACCTATGAGTGATCTTAATAATGAAAATCTAATGGAAGATTTATTTAATGAATCGCTCCAATGGATAGAGGTTTGTTTTCCTCAGTTATCTAAAGAGGCATTAAATCAAGTAGCTGAAAAAGCAGCTAAAGAAAAATTTGAGGCTAACCAATGAATGAAAACGCACCAAAACTAGACACTGCATTAGAGAAAGCTTTTCATCAATGGCTTGATTTATGCCCAGTGCATTTCACCAAACAATATAGTCAATCTGAAAATGACTATATTATTGCTTTTTTCCTACGTTCTAAAAGGAGTAATTAATGACTAAATCATTCACATCAATAGTTACTTTGGAGTTTAGTTGTAATAATCACACAGCAAGCTCTAAGGAAAACTATATTAATCTTTTAAAACAACAATATTTAGAACAATATAATATTACATTGGAAGATCAAGAAATCACTGAGATAAAGGAGCTTACTGATGACTAATGAATCAATTCAACACTTCTTTTCTTTCTATGAAAATTATAGTAATAGAGAAGATATGGATAGAGAAATAGCTAATGGAAATGTAGAAGAAGATCATCCTTACTTTAAGGATCTTGAAGCATTTAAAACTGTCTCATATTTTCTTGAAGAAGTTTATGAAATTGCTTTCGGGGATGATGCAATTAATCGTGAATACGATCCAATGGAAGTATTAGAACTATTAAAAGAATTTTCTGATAATGCTCTTAAATATGAGTGTGGAATCATAGATACATGGGCTGAATTTGATGATGTAGCTATTAACAACGTAACTGTAGAGGCAGAAGAGGATGACTGATTATAAATACTACGAGGTTACTTGTACTTCAATGGAAATTCTTAAAGCTTACATGAAAGTACCTGCTTCAATAGATTTTGAAGAAGTTTGCCTAAAAGCTAGGGAGATTGATGGGGGGCATTTTGTTCTTCAGGACACAGACTGGCAATATGATGAAACTAGAGAGATTTCTGAAGATTCAAAAATGCTAGATGAGCCAAGAGAATATATAGAGGGGGATTTTAAAGATGACCTCTAAATTTGAAGCTAATGAAGTTGAATTAAATGAATTTATGCAGGAAGCGAGAGCCGATCAGTTAACTAATGATGAAATCATTGAGTATCTCAAAGAGACTTATAAAATTTCTCAGGCTACCGTTTATCGCTGGCTTAAAAAATTAGGCCATGATGTTTTACACACTGCCGATATTGATAGAAAAGAAATCGTTGAGTTTAAAACTCGTACCAGTGCATCCTTAAACAAAGCAATTTCTGCTATCAAAGAGCGCGACGATCCAAAAGTTCTAATTGAATACCTTGAAAAAGCAGTCAAGGTTAAACAACTTCTTAGGAAGCTTTGAGAATTTCTCATGATTCTCACCACTCTATTCTTTTTATCTAATTTCTAACCAATGAAAAACACTGTCAATTTGCGTTTTACTGACGAACAATTTTATTTCTTGCAAGAGATTGCTAAGGATCAACATAGGACACTAGAAGAACTTCTATGGTTACTGATAGAGGATGGATATTCTTGCTTTGCCGAACAACACTCAATTAGTGTTGATAAAAGAGACAATGAGTTTACGGATGAAGAAAAGGAAAAAATGAAAAAATGGGATAGTGGTATGACTGAACATAAAGAAGGAAATTATGTTCAAAGATTTCACGATACAGATAAAATTGAAAAAGTTTTATCAACTATTCCATCCAATATTATGGAGTTTAGAAAATGAAACGCACCAATATTACTTTTTTAGAAGGACTATTAGAAATTCTAAGAAGAGAAACTGGGGGAGATTGTGGCGATTTTTTTCACGTTCTCCCTTCTAATCCTGAGCAAAGGATTGCTTACCTTAAATCTGAAATTATTAAATCTTTGGATGAAATTAAATGAACTTTTCTGATTACGAAAATCTTGAAATTGAACTTCCCAAAAATCCCGTTGATTCTGGGGAGTTTGATATTGATAATGAAGATTTAGATGATGAAGAAGACCTAGACTACGAGCCAACCGACCAACAAATGATGAGTGCTTTCGGTACAAAATGGCATGACGGATTATGAATAATTACGTTCCAATAAACCGACATTCTAAAACAGGTCGAGCTGGAAAAAAAATTAAATGTCCACATTGCTCAACTATCCTAAGAAGGGTTTATCACTTAAATTGGTCTAAATTAACCTGTTTGAGTTGTAGGAAAGATGTTGATAAATATGATTTCTTAATAGAAGAATCTATTTATCGCTAATCAATGGCGAATTTTTCTTTGAATTGATTCAACCTTTCTTCAAATAATAAACGGCCTCCTGCTAGTTCCAGTGTGTTTAATTCTGCTACTTGGATACCGTTTTCTCTTGCGATTACAATTACCCCACTACCTACAGATATTCCTGTCATTTCCTTTAATCCCCACGCATAAGCCGATAATTGTAAGCGGTAATCATCTAACCATGCGTCAGGTTTTGGTTTTGACGATCCGCTAGTCTTAAAATCTAAAATACATAAATTCCCAGGCTTTTTATAGTCAATTAATGCGTCTGATTGTCCAGCATATCCAATAGCATTATGAATGGAAAATTCTGAGGCATGAATGGCCGCTACATTATCTTCTATCCAGTCGGCCAAATTTGACGCATATCTTCTAGCTGTCCAATGGACCTTATGCGGTCTTCCTTTTGCCGTTTGAATGGCCTTTTTTGTAAGGGCTTCTGGGCCTCTAGCCAAGCCGTCTTCATAAAACTTCCAGCAGTTTCGGGCATTACAAAAGTTTGCATTGATTTTAAGGGCAACTTTGAGAATCTTTTCACAGTGTTCGTGAGAAATAGTTCCCCTACTACAAGCTAGTTCTAGATCCTCGGCACTCCCTGGACGGGATTTCCATTTCTCTAATGATCTGCGCTTTGCTTCAGGCAATGTGTTTGACAATATTGTAGTGACTGAATAGTATTCTTTCCCTTCTGTATCTATATATTTACGCATTTCATTAGAGTCATCACGCTCCAATGAACTAGACCTAAGTGAAGCTAGTAGGTCTTGGCGTTCCTCTACTTGTGGCTTCATTTAGATATATTCTCCCATAATGAAATTAACATGAATGGCAGTTTTTGGCTATGAATGGCCGTTTTCTTGACTTCTCTATTATATGATATTATCATATAACTATCTAAAACTAAAGATTAAGTGCATACTTCAAACAAAAGTGGATTATCCTTCTCTTATGGGTTAATGGGAGGAGCAAATTTTGATTTCTGTTATCTAAATGAAGGCTCTTCAGGGCCAGGAAAACTTAGATCAAAACGTGCTATAGACTATTGGAATAAAGGTAACAGCTTGGTGGCAAAAGGGTTTAAGGAGAAACACATAGGTAATTACAAAAGTCCTATTGGTTATGCGTCATGGAAATGGGTTAACGCTTTCTTCTATCAGTTCATTACTGATGATATGCAGGAGAGTGTTGCTAATAAGTTACGCACAAAAGAAAAAAGTTGCGCCCTCGACTCAATAGAAGAAACAGTGTTATTGTCTTTGACTTTTGCACAGTCATATCTTCAACCAATTTATTTAACTAGAGCTATTACTGAGGATTTAGCACGAACAGATTTCAAAGGTTTTGATGCCGCACCAAATGATATATATCCTATTTATACATTTATGTTGCCTAAAACTTCAGTAACCTCTGCTGGTATGGCACAAGTGCTAGATGACGAGACTATTACTGATGATTTTTATACCATTATTGTTATAACCCATAACCATTATAGAAACGTAATAAGAGCAATAGCAAAAGAGAATAAATGGGCTACCTTACAGGCTCTTTTAGATAAAGAGTCTTATCCACCAGACGATCCAAGGGTAAATATATTTAAGCCAGGATTCAAAATGATGGCTTTAAGTAATAAAGCCGCATGGTGTATAGGTGACTTTATTTGGGAAGAAGGTACAAAAGACTGGCAGATTTTAGTAGACAAAAAGAGACTGAAGATGGATCAAATAGAAGAAGAGGGGACAGTGCGATCTGAACCACTAGAAAATGAAATCGGATTTCCTACAGACGACCCAGATTCATCCAGCTATCTCAAAATAAAAAATGCTCCTAACGAAGAGATAGCTAAAAATCTTCTAAACATCGCAGCTAACTCTATTCTTTTAATGGATCATCAACCTGAGTATCTCACTGAGCAATCTCCTCTTCTGGGAGGGAGAGGCTTTAAAGAAGAAACTCCACCAAAACCTAGTACATGGTTAGGAGAAAATTATGAGGGACAAAAAATTAGATATGAATATCCACCTGATTACGTTCCAACAGAAGGAAAGTCCCCTAGATCACATTGGAGAAGAGGACACATGAGACATGTATGTCAAGGAAAAGGAAGAAAACAAAGAGTTTTAACTTGGATCAAGCCTGTATTTGTTGTAGGGAGAGGTGTTGAATGAATGGCGGGCTTACTGGTAGTCCAACTTGGCAAAAGCTTTTATCGGGATATATATACCCTTGAACCACTTTTACTACGCTGTCATAACCCAAAACGGTTTCCTTTGAAAATGAAAAGATGCCTCTCTAGGTTCATAAAAGACTTTTCTTGGGAAACGGGCAGTTGGTTGAGAAGCCCACAGGTATCTCAACCAGTAAACCCGCTATAACTTACCCTTCAGGATTGAAAGGATCACCGTTTGTTAATAAGGCTTTGATGTCAAAACCTTTCTTTTCAACTTCTTTCCAAGCTGCTTCTAGCTCAGATTCAGTTTCGTCATCTCTTGGCTCAACTTGTAGATCGTAAGAAATACGACCATCTGTATTAACCTTTGATAAACACAGATCCCAGTCCAACAGGTTCTTATATTTCCTGTTTAAAGCAATTCTTTTTATTGCTTTTTGAATGGTAAATTGATCGCAAGAAAAGACTCTTACAGCTTTGTTGTCAAAGTCGTAAACAGGCCATGCCATAGCCTCTTTAATGGGTGCATTTTCTGTACTTTGATAAGCCTTGCCCCATATATATTCTTTACCCATTTCTGTTCTTACTTCTTCATCAGAAGGTTTAGAAATAAAGCGAAATGGTCTTGCTTTTCCTGTAGAAACTTCTTCTCCCCATGTTTGAAAATACATGAGAGGATCTAGTTCTAGGAAGGCAAAATGGGCTGGTTTCTTTACATCAACCATGCCTGGATTTAGATAAGAGCTAACAAGAGGCTTATCGCCTTGCTCTTCAGATCTTTCGACCTTTTCATCAAATGTGGCTGAAAATTTCATAAGAGAAATTTAAAATAGCAGTTGGATAATTGGGCAAAAATTAAATCTTGCACAATATTATTGTATAACCTTGACTACAATACGTCAACTATGGTTAAAATGAAAAAGTCCTTGGCGTGGGATAAGCACCAAAGACTTTAGTTAATTGTTTCTATTAGAATACTACATGAATGGCTCAAACTTGACCAGCCCTCTTGTTGAAGGGCTTGTTTACGCTCCTATCTACAAAAAAGGTGCGTCCATGCGTTCAGGCCGAAAGGCTACTGGTAAAAATCCTCTTGAAGAAAGTTGGGACAGAGATTTTGACAAAGCAGATGTAGAACTTGCTTTAAATAAAAATCCTGATCTTCAAGCTATTGGTCTTTATACAGGCATCAGAGGTAAAGGCATTGTCATCCTTGACGTTGATAAGAATCTTAAAAAGCTTTCAAAAGTTTGGGGTAGCTCTCTTGAAAACGCCCCAAAGATCGAAAGCACTAAGTCTAACGCTGCGAAATTTATCTTCCGTATCCCTCAGAATTTATGGGGTGAAGTAAAAGGGCATGGACTTCGTAAAGAGGACGGGGGAGATTATGAGATCCTATGGGGTCGCAGACAGGGTGTAATCGTTGGTGCTTACCCTGGTGGACATTCTTCTACTGAAGGCATATATACGCTCACAGGCGATTTAAACAATATCCCAGAGGCTCCTGCTTGGCTTATAGCTGAGATGAAAGCTCCTCCTAAAGTTCATCAAAATAGAAAAGATCTTGATTTCAGCGATAGAACCCAAGATGAAATAGCTCAGATCATCCATGAATGTCTAAGTGTCGTTTCACATCAAGGTCTTGGTAGTAGAGATCATTGGGTCAGGGTTGGAATGGCAATACATTCTGCTTTGCCTAATGAATTAGGTTTAGCTCTATGGTCCCACTGGTCTTCACAAGATCCTGATTTTGCAGAGGAGTGGGAAGATGCTGATGACAAACACACGCCTTGCACAACTGCTTGGTATTCCTTTAAACAATCAGGAATAGGACTTGGTACTTTAATTTGGCTTGCAGATAGGGAAGATCCAGAGAGGCATCGATTTTCCAAAGAGAACGCTGAAATAGTTAAAGCCGCAGAAACAAAACAAGTTCAAGAAATAAGAACTTCTGTTCTTGATTTCGCAGAAGTCGTAAAACGTGCCAAAAATATCCTTGAACTTCCAAACCCTGCTGAAGTTAACTACAAGCTCAATGCTTTAGCTCTTCAAGCTGGTTATAGAGATCAAACAGCAATAGAAAAAATAATTGTCGATCAGCTTCAGTACGAGAACCAAACAGGTCTTTTCTCTGCTGAAGATTTAATGCAAATGGATGTGAAGCGTGAATATTTAATTCCTGATGTTCTTCCTACTCCTTCAGTCGTGCTCATTTATGGGGCAGGTGGAGATGGAAAGTCTATGAGTGCATGGACTCTTGCAAAACATATATCCAGTGGAACTCCTTTCATCGTTAGAGGTAGTCACGTACCAGTACAACAAGGCCCAATTCTTATCTTGAATGGAGACCAGCCATTAACTCAATTAAAAGAACAGTTAGAAGAAGTTGATTACCCTATCGATTCAAATACAAGGATTCTGACTGATTGGCAATTACAGCGATACGCCCAATTCGTCACAATGATGAAAGAGTATGAACCAAAGCTCGTCATTATTGATTCTTTAATTGGATGTAGTGGAGGTAAGGCTTTTGATGAAAACAAATCTGATTTTGCTACACCTCTCTATTGGTTGACTAGAAATAACGGAAACCTTTTCCCAAAAACAACGATTTTGATTATTCACCATGCAAATAAAAATGGTGGATTCAGGGGGACTTCTGCTATTCGTGATGCTGTTGACGAAACATGGGCATTATCTAAACCTTCTGAAGAAGAAGCAGCAAAGGTTGGAAAATTTAGTCGTTTAATCACGATTGAAAAATCTAGGCAAGGAAGAATGGGCACTCAACTGTTAATGCAAATGCAAGATGATTTGAGCTTTACCGTTGCTGATCACACTCCAGAAGTTGATACCGATCCAACACCTGCTTCTGTTCATGGTCGTGTTTTACAAAAGTTAAGAGTTGTTCATCCAGATTCCCGTTCCACAAAACAATTAGTTGATGATCCTTTGATGGATGGAAGCAAGGAAGCTATTAGAAAATCGCTCCAAAGACTCACAAAGAAAGGGTTATTAGAGGTTATTGAAACCGATCCAATAATCAGATATAAAGCAGTCCTCGCGTGTGGAGAGGTAGAAGAAGTTGTCCCAACCATAGGAAACTCTAATCGTGGAACGGGTTTTGATATGGGACAAGAGGATGGGACAAAGGATGAATGTCCCATTGGAACGGAGAAAGTGGGACAAAGGTAGGCTGTCCCATAGGCTTGTCCCGCAGTAAATCCTAGAGCTACACTTGCTTTTCGTTGAATGGGACAAGTTTGGATATATCCCCACGCGTGAGATTGCTTATCTATTACTATTATGGTATTATTCTATTAATGACATTTATTAATCATGCCTGAAATTTACGAAATCTTCGAGTTCGAGCACGATCCAAAAAACGATAGTGTTTATGTAGAAGCAGAAGTAGAAGACTCTGTACTAGCTTTTCCTGCTACTCAGTACGAACCTGAGCAATGGACACATGGACGTTGCTCAACTTCTTTCTTCTGGGACGTTGAAGAAGATGGTCCTGTCAACAATGAAACTCTTATGAAATATCTTGAAACCTATGATGCAGACTGGATGCTCATTCCCTTTGATAACTCAGAGGAAGAAGCAGATTCCTCTGTACCCATGCACTTTCGCACTGTTTTCGGCTACTACAACTAACTGAAATGGACAGAACATCATTAGAAGAAGATCGTAAACGTGCCATCAATATGGAACGCTGGTATCACTTAGATGGAAGAGATAAAAAGAGCCATAAATATCATGGGCTTTTTATAGGTCTTGGTGCAATTGGTAAAAAACTCGATAGCAAAGCCGCCTTAGAAAAAAGGATGTCTGATGCTTGGGATAAAATTCAATAAGATAGACAGATAATCAATATGGTACTATCATATAAATTAAAACTAAGATGACGACTGAGAAAAGGGGGCATGGTAATCGTAAATACTTACAAGTTCTCTTGTCTCCCCATAGAGGCGACCTTTTTCTTAAGCATGTAAAGGAAGAACTCAAAACAAAGCCTTCCGCCTGGATAAGAGAAATGATCTATAAATATTTAGAAGAGAATATGCCTAAAGAGGTTTATAATGAAGCCTCCGAAAAAGATGAAGCCGAATGGCAACAAACAGTTCAAAACCGATTAGAAGGTCGTGCTCTATCCAAAATCCTGAAGACAATTAGATAATTAGAGAAATGAATCAACAAAAAAGAATAGGGCAACGCTATCAAGTGAATGAGCGTGTCTTGAAAAAAACAATTAGTGCCTCACGTTCTATGGCCCCAAGAAAAGGCAAGATTTTATCTGTCGAAAAAAGACTAAATAAACTAGGCCATGTTTCTTACTACTATCGGATTCAATGGGATGACTTAAAAAGTCCTTCTCTTCATGCTCAACACGTACTTTCTAGCCTTGCTTGATAAACATTTTCTCTATCCATGTTGCTTGAGGTTGCTTAACTTTATGTTGTAAAGCAACTATCTTTGCTTCCAATTGAGCAACACGCTCTAAGCATTTAGCAATGAATCGAGTTTGAGTAAAATGCTGCCTAATTAAACCTTCAGTAATAAGTTTCAATTCATCTATATCCTCCATCTCTTTAATCTCTAATATTTTTCGTTCGACTGACAATTCCTCCTCTAAGGAAGGCGGCCCAATTAACTCAGTCAAATCAATTTGAACTTCCTTTTTCATTTAATCCTCCATTTCATTTTGTTGATCTAAAAGTGGCCCAATATCTTGAAGCCCTGCATAAGAACCATGTAAAGGATGATTGCTTCTGTGCCGACCATCTAGGACGTACCAACGGTCCATTACTAAGAATCTTTGGGAATCATCCTCGAAGATTGGTTTCTTATACATTCTATTAGTGTAATGTTCTACTTTTTCCCTTCAGGGAACAAAGCACGTTCGAGCATATCTGCTAGTCGATCATCAACATCATTATCTGTCTTTGTCACAGCAACTCTGATGATGTCCATTGCTAGCTGTTTAATTGCTTTACTTCTAAGAAAAGTAAAAACAATTGGCCTAATAAGTTTAATCATAAAAGTAGTAGCTACTTTCCAAGACTACTCAAAGACGCTATTTTTGGCATGGTGATCCCCAACACCCAAGCAGAACCTCCGTTTGAGTGATGTTTAACGGAGGTTTTGCTGTTTTTGCCAATGCTTGATTAATAATTCTAGCTCTTTGATTCGTTGTTTAGCCCGTTCTATCGATTCCTCCATCTACTGTTATTTGTTGTGTTCCCTTCTAACCTAGCAAGGTCTTTTTCAATAGCGTTTAATCGATGGAATATTTCACGAATATCACCTTGTCTACGATGTGATCTATTAGATAAGACCATTAAAAACGCTGAGATCCCTGCTCCTACAAGGGCTGCCCATACTTCAACCATTTTTAATCAATTGCAAGTAATCTTAGTATGACCTGCTTCCTGTTTTTATGGATGAAAAACCACCTTCAGATGTAAGCCCTAAAAAGAAGGGGCCATTTGGAAAACTCAAAGAGAAGATGGATGACAAGGAAGAACAACTTGTTATTCTTTCTACTTTCGTGCGTCTAGGTGTTGTTGTTTGGAGTGGATTTATATTGACTCTTAACTATGTAGAAATCCCAGGATTAGGCCAGCAAGAACGTATAGATCCCACGTTCATTGCCAGCGTGTTTACAGGTGCTCTGGCTTCCTTCGGCCTCGAAACAGCAAAAAAGCGAGGTGACGGCACATATAAATCTGATGCCGATAAGCCTATGAACAAAAAAGAAATTGAAGCAATGTTGGCTAATAATCAATCAGGAGCAGTTCAAACAATTCGTGTTTTAACTCCTATTAAGATAGAAGGAGCCGAGGTCGTTAAATACGACCCAATAACAGGCAAGGAAATCGACCCTCAAACTGGCAAGCTCACATGAAAAAATTACTTCCACTTCTTTTATTGCTGGCCGCACCTGTTCAGGCAGATGTTCGTCACTCCATAAAATCGAGTGCAACGATTACTCTTGATCCTGCCTATTCTTCTGCAACAAGAATAGGGTCAACTTATTCTGCAACAGGTTCAAACATCACCCCTTCAACAACAATTTCAGGGACAACAACATCTGGAGCGCTTGGTGGTCTAAATGTTGGCTCGGTGACTGCGGGTGTACCTGCTTTTATAGACACTAACTTCAGTGTAACCACAGCAGGATCAGCTTTTAGCATGACAGAATCGCTAACTCAGGGAGATGCCATTCAATCTGCTACAACTGTTAGCTCTGGTGTAGTTGGCTCGCTTCCTTCTCTTGGTTCTACTGTTACAGGATCAGGCGGAGTAACTGGAGGAACCATAACGAGTTTGACAAGTGGAGTGCATACCTGTGGCGGAACTATGGGTGCTGGTTCTAGCTGTACAGCGACAAGCATTATCGAAACACTTGTGGACTGATGAAATTAGATCTCAGAGATTTCTTTGAAGCTTTCGATAGAGATGATCCGTATATGCTGGCTGCGGTATCAGAACTCTATGGAGAGCTTTCAGATAAGGCTCCTGAATTGTTGAACTCTGAGACTAATTGGTATCAAACGTGGAAAAATGGAGGAAAGAGAGACTTGAAGACAGGGGCTAAGTTGCATATATGAAGAAAATATTACTGCTATTTATATTATTAATTCCCTCGAAAATCCTTGCGGTTCCTGTTGTGCCAAACTTTTCGTCAGGGACTATGTCTGCGGTCACACGTACCACAAGTATCGTTACGGAAAATATAACATCACATGATTATAATACTGGACACACCTACACCCTGAATGGAACAGGTTTGTCGATTGATGGCAGCATTTCTCCCGCCCCAACAACAACTACCCAAACAATTAACGGTACTAATTATCAGTGGACAGGCGCAAACCTAACCAACAAACCATCGGTAACTCTCACCACGAACGGAAATCCCTTCCAATTCGTAGAGAGCTATACGGGTCCAGGGTTGTCAAATGTAACAAATATAATTCGGACAACAAACATAGAAAGCGTTACAGAAACTACCTCAGTATTCTCACAATAATAAGTGTAATTTTATCACCTAAAGTATTAGCAAATACCTCCCAAACCGCTGCTCCTGTAGCTAATTCCAGTGGTTCAGTTACGAATATGGCGATACAATCTTTACAAGGTAATCTAATACAAAATCAGTATGGAGGTAATATTTTATGC
>VTLG01008033.1_pt1 | contig 18913 bp, 20 predicted proteins | sample 4694571 | NCBI WGS metagenome assembly VTLG01 (sample SAMN12604809, study PRJNA352737) | marine metagenome | biome: ENVO:00000447; feature: ENVO:00000209|ENVO:00000569|ENVO:01000036; material: ENVO:00002151; isolation source: viral sequences binned using virsorter ...
GCATCGAAATCATCGGGGTTAACATATATGATACGTCCAGTTCTGGACGTAATAATATTCTTTAGTCTAGTTAGTGACATTACCTATCCGCTTTGTTTGTATTTATTGGGGGTTAACTTCCACCAGAACCACCACCGCCAGTAGCGGCTTGTCCGTAGGTACGAAGTGTAAACTCAGAGGATGCATCTTCAAATCCAATGAGTGCAAACGATGCTTCTGCAGCAGCGCATTCAACGATCAGTCTTTGACCTGGTCCAATAACAAGTGATTTGATTTCTTCTGTTACATCTTGTGCAAGTGTGTTGTCCTTGCGAATGTAATGCTTAGTCTCTACTGCTGTTGTTGCAGTAGTAATAGATGAAACAGTTACTGCTGTTCTTGTACCAGTGTTTAATGCAGGTACATCTAGGAATGTATCACTAGTTGTAAAATCAGCAGATCCAGTACCCTTGATTATATACAAGTTAGTACTGCTATAGTCACGAACAAAACCATAAGCACCTGTAGTTTGACCAGTGACAGTATATGTCACTCCATTGTAGGCAAATGTGTCTGTGCTGTTGACCCATGACCCAACAACATTGTATACGAATATAGAGTCATAACTATATGAACTTGATGTATTGATAACTCTGTCGGATCCTCCGTAATTTGAGTTAGCAGCAGTTCCAGTTGTTCCTTCATAGTAATAAAGTGTTGCGGGTAAACTTGTGTTAGCAGTAAAATCATATTGAACATACGCACCACTAGAACCTGCAGTTCCGTTTGTTGTTCTACCAGTGGTATACTCAGCACCATCATCAGTGTTACCTGCAGTCCCATCAGGACCCCACTCACCATTAACAACTTCAGATAGACTAAAGTCTAGACTAGACATTGATGAATCTGCTACGTTGAAACGATATGTTCTGTCTCCTAGTACTATTAGTTGAGTTCCTAGATAAAGGTTCTCAGTTCCACCAGATGTTGTAAAAGTAAACTCGTTCGCAGCAGTACCAACACCACCAGATGATATAGTAGCAGTTGCACCACCAGATGCAGTTATAGAGTCACCCGCAGCAAACTCAGATCCAGAACCATTTAAGGTAGAAGGTCCTATATGTAAAGTCGAACCACCAGATCCAGATGCCACAGCAAATATAGTTGCAACAGATGTATTACCACCACTTCCTTTTGATATTGTATTACCTACAGCAAATGTACCAGAAACTGATTCCACTGCTATCTGCCTGATTGCTTTACTCTTCACTACAATCTCAGTAAATGGTGGAATATAAAATGATTCAAATACTGCTGTCTTTTCTCCGTCACCAGATGTTAGTAACTGATTTGCTTGTAAACCTTGATCCGCACCAACTGCAGTTCCTAAGTCAAATCTATATCCTGTTACTACGTCTCCCTTATGAAGTTTATATGTACTTGCACCTACAACTAAATGTTGATCGTAGTCTTTGACAGCAACGTCGAATGTAGTTCCTGATCCGCCTTGCTCTGTTACAGACAAAACCGTACTTGCAGTTGCATCGATAGGTGCTTCATAAAGCACCGTATTGGTAGCACCGCTTGGTTTTGCTGAAGCAAGTAGTCCTTGTTTAGCCATTGTTTATTAAAATCCAGAGTAGAAGAATTGTTGTTGTCTTGTAAGACCAGTGAGGTTGTTTCCTCCAATACCTGCACCAAATGTAACGTCATCTAGTGTTACGTTTTCAGTAGATAATAGAGTAGCGTCAGCGTCAGGGAACTTAATCGTTCTAGGACCTGAAATCCCTTCTGCTGATAAAGTAACTTGACCTGCTGTATTTCCAGTAGTTTTAATAACTGGGGAGTTAAGAGTCTTGTTAAAGAGCTCTCCTGCAGACTTCTCTGATACAAGTATATTGTATGTGTCTGCACCTCTATTTAGATTATCTGTATTAGGGAATCTGAAGATTTCATTAGTTGATGTGTTTACGTTAGCAACGTTAAACGAAACCTTTTTCGTTGCGTCAGTATTGTCAACTAAGAGTAGTCCTTCAAACAACTTGTTAGAGATAGTCTGAGTAGTGGTTGTACCAACAAATGTCATTGACAAATCAGGAACCGTAAGGGTTCTGTTTGCAGTTAGAGCAGATGTGTTGAAGATTGCATAGTTAGTTGCAGTCTCAGCGTTTGCTGCTAACTTCAGATCAACCAGAGTTTTTGTAAGTAAAGTCTGTTCTGATTTAGTATCAATAAGTGTTGATGCTGTAGCGGTAGGTTCTGCAGTAGTTGTTACTGTACCTGCATCAGGTAAGAAGTAAGAACGTCTTGCACCAGAAGTGACTGACCAGTTAAGTTGAAAGATTGCTTCATCTGTATTATCAGTAATAACAAAGTTATCCTCATCAATAAGGACAGTTTTATTAGTTAGCGTCTGTTGAGTATCAGCACCAACAATGGTAGTTCCGTTACCAGAAGTAATAGCAGGGAGAGTGAAGATACGAGTGTTAGTACCAGTACCAACATTACTTACTTCAAATCTTGCTTTAGGACCTTGTGCGTCTTCTAAAATAAACGTTTGGTCAGATATAACAAAGTTACCCGTAACTTTAATAGCACCCGTACCTTTCGGTGCGAAAACTATATCAGTATTATTTGCAACATCATCAACTGCAGTTATATACAGCGATGTGCTACTATTACCATTATCAATACGAGTACAGTAGAAACCACCATCACCAAAGGCAAGACCGAGTTGATCGTATGCATTTTGATACAATCCACTGTCTCTGTCCAAGTCAAATGATAAACCAGGAGCAGTTTTTGTGCCCTGTGCTAGTCCTTTGAATAACTGATTAATTTTTGCCTTTCTGTTTGGAATCAACGGATCCGACACTACGACAGGAAGAATCGCTTCTCCTGACAGGTTTGCGTCAGATATTGTCTCCAGTTGTGAAATCTTTCTGGTTCCCACGAATAATCACACTTACTATGCTACAAGGTTATTTATACAAGAACTTAACCGCCTGTTAAGTCCATGTCTTCTTCATCTTGTGTTTCTTCTTCTGTTTTGTATGCCCATTCGTCTGTATGTCCCACTGACCACCATTTAGGTAGTGTTTCAACAGCATAATTTTGAGTGCATACTTTGAAATCTGGTTGTTTTAGATTATTATTATCTATCAAACTATTATCAAAAAACTGACATCTATTATTTGGTTGAGCTGCAAACTGTCCGTTGTCTAGTGCAATAACATTGAATGTCTTATGTTCTGGGTCATGTTCTGAGAAGTTAGTATCCAATACAGAAAAGTCAGGATGTGCAGTATCAATCGTAAACTCATACTCTCCTGCATGCATTTTCTTATCCTTACCAAAGAACTGACATCTTCCTAGTATAGGTTTCTCTACAACTGTAATGTTATAATCAAAACAATCCCAGAGTTCTAACACATCTAATGGTAACTGATCATCAGGATCATAATCTTCTTTCCACACAAATGCACTAAGTGGTAACTTATCAAAGAGTGCACCATAGTCAGTTAATAATGTCTCAAAGTATAATGCTTTTGCTTGTATACTTCTAACTGAGATCCAAAGACCTGGTGTCAGTTCTCCATGCCCCTTTTCAAGATCATAAAGATATTCTTTTTTCACCCATACTTTCCTTGGAGGTAAAGGATGTACTAAGTACGCCATTTTAATTTAGTTTTCAATACTTGTAATCGTCTTTTTGCACGACGAAGTGCTTGAGGTTTTAGTTTCCTCTTGAGTTCCTTTTTACTATGATGTTGCCAGTTAGGGACTTTCATCTCTTTTTTGATGATAAACTAATACAAACGCATCACAACGAGGACAAGATAGATTAGTTTCTATCTCATATACATCATCATCTGCATCATGATCACCACCCCATATTAGGTTTGGGAAACCGCATGCCCAACAGTTCATTGTTCAGTTGCCATAAATTGTTTACGAAACTCTTCTACTTGTTCCTCTACTTCTGGTTCAATAGGTGAAACTTCAGCAACAGGAGTAAGTAAAACTGCTGCTCCTGTCTCAAGTCTAATCTTCCAACAAACTCTATTAGTTTCAGTTAGTTCAGTAATAAACTTGAGGTTGTCCTCACATTGATTCATTGTAATATCTAGAGGTCCAATCATTGTTCCGCAAAAAGATAAGTGATCATATCTGTATCTAACTCTTCTGCAAGAGTAGTTACAGCAGCAGTAAAACCCTGAGCTCCTTCTAGATCAAATCCAAAATCTAATGGATCGCTTTCAAATCCATCACTGTCTACTAATTTAATAGAACGTTTTGACAGATCAATAAAAACGTGATCTAGATAGGTTGAGGGTTCATATTCCATGGTTATATTATAGAGTAGAAGAATAATCCTGTCAAGTCAATTTAAGTAAATAGTTTTTGCTTTTACAGAATATGTTTTAGTTACGTTAGTATCCATTCTACCACCAACTACTATCGAATAATCTTTTGTGATATTCTGTATCGATCCACCATCACCCTCAGAAGTGATTAAATGTTTTCCTGCCAAGACAGTCATATCATAACCAGAATCACCACATGTGGCAATCATAGGTCCTTTTTCATTTGTAGTAACAATACTTGGTATTCTTGCATGGGGATTTGCAGGTAGAACATCAGTTTTTATATCACCATAGCAAATCGTAGTGATACCAGGTTTATCTGCTTTATCTGAAACTGGTGTATTGATATTATTGAACATATTTGGAGTATTATGTGTTAGAGCAGTATCAGCAGATATTACTATCTCTTGAGTTGCAGCAAAATCTTGCTTATCTGATTTAAGTGTATAATCATCTATAATACCTTCATATTTTTTAGATCCTACTAATATTTTAGATGCTTGTAGTTGGAAATCAGCACCTGCTACACTCATGTCTAGATCTGAGTTGAACGTGATAGTATGTTTTTGAACTTTTTCCTTATCTGGATCATCTTTTCCATTTTTATCAACTTGTTTTGCAGCACCAACTGCATCCATAAAGAATCCACCACCAACTTCAATATGGCAGTCACCAGTAACTTTCAAACGATAGTCACCTTCAATGTTACGAACATAATCACCATCAATATTTCCACAATCATCACCTATGACATCCATAGTGCGATTACCTGCATAAGTCGTATGATCTGCAACTAAGTTACCTGTATCATCATTTGAACCACCTCTATTACTCTTCTTATATGCTTCTAACTTCTCATTTATTTCTTCTGATGTAAGATCAGGATCATCCTCTTTTAGTTTTTTGAGGAACATATACTCTGCGTATGTATTGTTATTGATATTGACAGATGAGTGAACTGTGCCACTAGGTTCTTTATAAACGTGTGCCTGACGACCTGGAGTTCCTATATGTTGATCATATCCACCAGTTACAAATGTTTTTGCTACCTGTAAATATGGATCTGCTTTTGTAAATATCTGATCTAAAACACCTGTACCTGCACTTTCTCCTGCACAAGCACCTCTCTTACCTCTAATCTTATTAATATTTGCGAGCTCTTCATCAGTACAACTTGTAACACCAAATAGAGGATAGAATCCATTTTTTGCTTTACCACCATTAGGTTTTCTATCACAACCATCACCAGAACCAAATTTTGTGAATAATGCAACAAGTCCTGTTAGTCCTGCAAGTCCATTCTTCATCAAGTCGGATCCTGGTTCAAATATTGAGTCTCCTTTTTCCCAGTTTGCTATGATTTCGTTTGCACCTTGCACTGTGCTAGTTGTTGCTTTGACTGTAGCAATAACCTTCTTAATATCAGCAAGTACGTTTTCTACATTACATACTATACTATCAATGATTGTCTGTACACCTTGAGTAAGCATTTCTAACTTACTGATAGCACCACTTAGCATACCATTGATTAAACCCTCAATAGTTGCTATGGGAGAGTTAATAAAACCTGCTATTTGACTATCGATAAGACACATTGAAGAGAGTAATGATGTAATCGCTTCTTGGATCTTATTTTTTGCTTGAAAAGGCACAGATCCGAAGAGAGAACCTAATAACGAACCTAATAAACCACCCAGTTGACTAGAAAGGTTTGCAGTGGATGATCTAATACCTGATACGATCTGTGTGAAGATAGCTCCCATAAAGTTTTTCAACTTTCTAGTCAACTTCTCCATAGTTACTACTTTACCAGAAATTATGTCAATATAGTTACCAGAATCACCAGTAGCAACTAAAGTAGAGGAAGTGTCTGCGATATCTTCCATCAGATAACTTAATTTTGCTTCTACAGATTTCCATGGTCCACCTACACCATTTGCAGTAGGAATAGGATTTTCTGGGTTTCTACCCTTCATAGGATTACCAGAACTACCTGATAATATTGTTCCTACGTTATTTGGAGATCCAGGTCCTGCAGGTTCTGTATTTACTTTACTTCCAGATAATCTTACCTGAGTTCCACCAGTTGTATTTTCATAATTGTTTATATCATTACTATTAGGATCAGCAGTTCTCCTCATTGCAGGGTTTATAACGGGTGCATCCATATCTTCACCCGTAAAAGCAAATACATGCTTTTTACCGCTATCAGGACTTTTCTTTACACGCAAAACACCGATGACCATTGGCATTTGAGCATCTTCACCATCTAGGAAAAAACCCATGACAATAGCACCAGGTTGCAGTTGACCAGAACTTTCACCTTGACCAGGATTTCCTGGTTGACATGTGTGTTGTAATACTGTTGCCCATGGTAACATTTCCGTTGGAAGATCAGCAGTCGTTCCACGTCTTATATTAGTATAATATCCAAGCACACGAACTTTACACCGACCTAGTTCCATAGGATCTTCGGTGTCTTCTACTTCACCAACCCACCAATAAAATCCGTCCTTTCCGACGAAATTGGTTCTAGGTTCGTTTAGGATGCCTTCAACTGTTTGCATTTATCTGCATACTTTTGATTATTTAGTAAAAAACCCTGAGGGTCAAAATTTTGGCGGGATTTTTTTACCCCAATTTTGTAAACTAAAAGTCGTTTTTGGTTCTGACAAACTTGTATATATTGTTGCTACCCCAGACCATTCGACCACCTTTATAGGCTTGGTCAAAACTATGTAGTTTATCACCGAATAAGTGCATCTGTGATTTGATTGTGACTCCGTTATGCACACAGTCTCCTATGATATTACCATGCCATGCAAGGTTATCATACTTGAAAAGCATACCACACTCTTCCGATTTATTCCACTCTAAATCGTAGTTTTCTATTAATACTTCTTTCTCAGATATATCAACTTTCTTATGATATCTTTTCCTGTAAGGTCGTTGAGAACCATCAGTCCTGTAGTAATTTTTAGACTGAAATCCCCCTTCTATCTCCTTCCACTCCATTAAAATGGTTGCATAGGTAGTAGGAGCTGATTGTGCTTGGTTTTGATTTGTCCAGAGTCCTAGTAAATAGTCCTCAATCGTCATACACTAAACATTCTGGTTCGTCTGGGTGCATTTCACAGAATAGTTCTAATGCATTAGGATCATGGTGATCTCCTGCTTCGATCTCATCGTGATGATGCTCTGCATAGACTTCAAGTTCATGTAACTCGACTTTAGCATGTCTGCGTGCTGCAGGTGATGCAAGTGGATTGTCTAGGATTGCGTGATCTGCTTGGATGTGTTCTTCTATTGTTTTCATTGTTGTACCTCGTGATACAGAACTATTTATCAAAGTACGGTGTCTTTCATGAGGAGCATTTCCGTAGACATGGTATCTGGAGTGCCTTTATGTGCCAATGTTACGATCATGTAACGTCCACTAAACCTTTTATCAGTCTCGATTTTGTCTCCAGACTTCTCTGTTGTTGGTAAAGTGACACTAACACCAGATCCTGCGTAGAGATCTAAATTTCCTGGAACTGATATCTGAAGTTGAGTGTTCTTCATTGATTCTATTCTTAGAAACTGATAAGATTGTAACTCTACGAGTTCCCCATATGTGTTTCCTGGCTTAGGTTGTTCTCCTGTGATAAACGTGCCTATGTTGTCCACTGTCTGTTGAACGACATTTTTCTTGACATCAAATACTTGATTTGGAATTATAGTATAACGCATTCTTTTAGGTGCTTCAATCAATGTCTTGTAATCCGCACCAACTCTAGATACAGGGTTGACTGCTTTCTTTCCTCCTAGATGTGACATTTGCTTCCATGTAGCTGAAATGTTATAAGGATCTGAATATAATGGTAGATCAGCACTAACACCTCCCATCTTAGATTGAGCAAGATCAACTGGATCAATACCCATACTAAATCCTGACCATGCACCGTGCCTCAACCCCATTAAAAAGTTTCTTTCTTCTGGGAATGTGATAGTATCAATCTTGAACTGATCATTAGATCCATCATCAAGTTTCTTTGGTGCGTAAAGATATTCATATAGTCTTGCTGTTCCTTTATTTTTATCAGTTTTCTTTTTTACAGTTTGTTCATTGATATCATCTATCATACCATCAATAGATTTAAAATTATATCCCAATGCATTTTCATAAAAAGTAAATCCATTTTGAAAACTACCACCAGATTTTTTCTTTCGGACTGATCTATTTGCAATCCAATAGATTGTATCAAGAGGTCTCCAGTTTGTTGCTATGAACTGGTGTTTATTTAAACTTTCCTCTGCAAATATTTTCTTGGAACTTCCCAAAAATGAACTTTGTTTGATTAGTTTTTTTACAATCGAAGATGCTTCAGTCTCTTTAAATATTTTGTCAGACATACCAAATACATTACTACATTCATTTTTTACAAACTCATCAGAACAGCAGTTGATTGCAAATGTATCTGTAGTTTGATTGATTCTCTGTCTGCTATGAACGTTATATGATCTCAAATTATATGTCCTGTTTATTACAGATCCATTGACCACAAACCTTATGAGCTCTGATCCAGTAAAGATGTTAGATATACCTGCAGAATCTTCAAACATGAATGTTGCTTCTACAGTTCCTTGTTCTATACTTTCATATATTTCCCATGCTCTTAGAAATTCTACTAGATTAGACTCCCCATTACTTGACTTTAGTGTTCTACCACCTCTAATCACAGTAATACTTGTAGAGATATCACCTGCATTTACTCTTGGTGTGCTCATTTAAGTAAACCTCTCATAGAATTATTATTACTATTCAATACTGTTGATGTAGTCTTCAAGACTCCATTCTGATTGTAAGTTCCTAAACCAGGCAATCCTTTTAATACTGGTTCAGAACTACCTCCTCCTCCACCACCACTAGTCATTGCTTCTGCCTGTGCAATAGCATTTTGATTCTGCTCATTGACTGCAGCAACCTGACCTGCAGTTGCTTCTAGTTGTTGCATCATAGCATCTCTTGATTTGTTTGCTTGATTATTTCTACCCTGAGTCACTTTACTTATGACTGATTGTCCTGCACCTTTCACTTTGTTTATCATTTTACCAAAAACATTTAGTTTTGTTTGATCCTTGAATATTTGGAACAACTGACCCATTCCACCTTTTATAGGACGTGGAGCAACACCACCCTCATCAAACTTGGGTATATTAATCGTAGGTAAAACACCACCTGTGGCAAAATTATATTGTGGTGAGACTGATTTAGAAATATTAGGTGAATAAGTCTGCGTGTATTGACCACCTTGAGCAAACTGTTGTATAGGTGAAGGGATATTTAATGAAGGAAGTGGAGGTACATTAAAGTTATTGACCACACCACCTTCAGAAAAACCTTTGATAGGTTTTACATCAGGAAGATCAAACTTTGGTATTGATGGAGTTGATACATTTAAAACACCACCTGTAGAAAACTGTGGTACTGAGAAATGTGGTAGTGATTGATTAAATGGTACAATACCACCTTCACTGAACGTTGGTATTGATAGTTTTGGTACATCTAATAGACCACCTTCAGAGAATCCTTTACTCTTTGCTTCCGAAGCTCTTTTCTGAGTAAGACCAGGATCTTTTCTAGTAGCAGGAGTATCAAATGGAACTATAAATGCTCCACCATCTGCTTTCTGTGAAACATACTCTGTGCCATGACCTATGAATGATGTGCTTCTACCACCATCAAGTGACACAGGATAACCAGACTGAGGACCTGATATCCATCCACCTCTTGCAAATCCTTTGAGTTGTTTTATAGTCTTTGAAACAGGTGCAGGTTTAGGAAGAATACCACCCTCTGCTTTTCCTGGAATAAGATTCGTGAGCATCTGTTTCTTGAGGATGCCGATCAATATCTTGACACCACTCACAATCATCTTAATAGTCTTGATAGGGTTCTTTAAGAATCCTATACCTAATATTATTGTACTTAAACCTAGTAGTGCTTTACCAAATCCTAATAACTTTTCCCACCATTTAGTCTCACCACTCAACATCATGTACAAACCATCAAGTGTCTGAGTGATTCCAAACTGTGCAAAATCAAATATAAACTTACCAATCTTACTAAGAACTTTGACCAATGTAACTAACTTCTCTTTATTTTCTGGTTTAGCCAACCACATTAGTGCAGGTACAGCAATCGCAAACTTTAACATGTTACCTACCATGCCTAGTATCCCTTCTAAGAAACTACCACCTGCTTTTGTAACACTCTTTGCAAAATTTAGAACTGGATTTCCTTTACCTTTCTTTTTCTTTGTCTTGCCATAGTTAGGATCTTTCTTTGGTTTATCCTTTTGTCTTGCCTCGAACTCTGCTAGTTGTGCTTCTTTAAGTTTCTGTACAGTATCCATGATACCATTTACAGAAGCACCTAAAGCATTGATTGCTTGTGTATTCTCATTGAAATGTCCAGTCGCACCAAAAGGATTGGAACCTTTACCTTTAGGTTCCTCAGTCCCAACAAACTTATAAGTGTTGAGCTTTCCTTTCTTTTGTACGTTGACTTTTGCCATTATAATCGTCTAGATGTAAGAGAAGACATTGCTTTTACTTCAGTACCACCTGTATTTATTGCAACTTTCGCAGGTAAGAGAGATAGTTGTGTCAATACAAAAGGTATTGGTATCATGTTGTCGTATGCACTTGCCATTGCTATTTGATCTGCCAAACCACCTGCACTAAAGTATGCAGGTTGTGGAACTCTTAAGAATCCACCGCTTGCCATCTCTTCTGCTACATTTTCTGCACCTGTGCCTTCACTACCATACTTAAGTAACTGTTCTTCCCTAGTCATTTCTTGGAATGCTTGGTACTCTTCCAGAGAAACTTCATTGCCATTAATATATGCTTTACCATCACCATAAAGATCAAGTTTAGCAGATATTTGTTTTACGTTAGTAGTTACTGTATCTCCTTCTACAACATCTCCTTCTTCCTCTTCTTTATTCTTACCTAATACCATGTTAGTGATAGTACCTAAGTCTGGTAACTTTTCAAATATACTATCCATTTGTGTTTTTATTCCACCCAACCCTAGTTTATTAACAATAGCTTCTTCACCTTCTTGGATTTGTGGAACAAAATCTCTAGCAAACATAAAGGCATCTATACCCATTGATATTGGAGGACCTGCTGCGTTACCAAAAGCACCAGACAAATCAAGTATACCAGAAGCACCTTCAAGTAATCCACCTATGGAATCTCCACTTGCCAATCTATCATAAGCAAAAAGCATGTTAACAAAACCACCAAGGATAGGTACTGCTTTTCCTCCTATCTTTTTCAATAATCCTTGACTACCTTCTCCACCAAATTTCTTTAGAACTTTTGTTATCTTATCATATCCAGGAATCTTTTGCAGTTGTGCCATTATTTTACCACCAACCGCTTTCAATTTCTTGAGAGCAGGTTCAAAATATTTCAGTGCAGGTTCTAAAATCTTCTTCACCACTGCATCTTTAGCTCTCTTTGCTAACTTTTTGAAGAAGTTACCAGTTGATTTTAGAGCACCTTGATACATGCCCTTTAATTTTTTACCTACCTTTACTACATCATCAAACTTCTTTTGTGCAAACTTCTTTAGATTTTTATATCCTTCAGCAAGTTGTTTACCAAGTTTTTCACCGAGATCCTTTACGCCAGGTATCTTATTCATCAAATTCTTTAAACCTTTCGTCACCTTAGTTCCAAGGTCTTGGAAGAAACCCATAATATTTTTAGCAGGTTTTGACGTCATGACGTCATCAACTTTATCACCGATCATCCTCTGAAGCTTACCTTGCTTTGATTTCTTAAGTGCTACGTCTGGATCTACACCATTAGCAACTTGCTTTTTATAATCAGCAATCTGATCACTGTTTAAACCTTTCTTCTTAAGTTCTATCTCTTCAAGATCTGCTTTTCTAGTTTTACCTGTCTCTGGATCGACTACCTCATCAGCATCTAACTTTCTACCTGTATCTGGATCGACGTCATCAGGTGTCCTGTTTCTTGGTCTATCCCGATCAAATAAGTTACCTAACGCTTCATATGCTTTTAGCAACATTAAGTTTACACCTATTGCTGTAGCAATCTTACCAAATCCTAGTAGTCTTTCACCTATACTCTTCTCTTTACCAAACAACTGATCAACAGCTGTCATGGTAGCATCAATCAGTTGCCCTGCCCAACCAAACAGTTTCGTAAATACAAAATGTGCTTTCTCTATAAACTCTCTAATCTTTTTAGTGTTCTCTGGTTTAGAGAAGTACTCCATCAACTTATAACTTGCTGCTGCAGCAGCAATAGATGCTAGAGCTCCACCTACAGGTCCTAAGAAACCTAGTAGGAAACCTCCCATGCCTTTACTCTTTTTGAAGAGAGACATTTTTGGTCTCTTCTTTTTCTTAAACTCTTTATCTACAGCACCATCTTTACCACTTTTATTAAACTCATCTACTTTCTTTCCTTCCTGCCTATCTTCTGCTGCCTGATCTTTTTCTAATCTCTTTTGTCTACGTTCATCTTTATCTTCTGTGATTCTAGTCTTTCTAAATGCTTCTGATATCTTAACTAGATCACTAGTGATACTACCAACACTATTAAGAGTAGAACCAAGTTGATTGGCAGCGAATATATTAGTATTCACAGCCTTCTTCAACGCTCCCTTCACTGACTTGGAACCGTTTCTTTTAACTTGTTTATAAGCGACCAGTTTTGCCACTATCTTTGCTGCTCCTTCATGCGTTTTTCTTCTTCTTTAAGGAACGAGATTAACATGTCAACATATAGATCCTTTTCCCAAGGCATGAGATTATCTATATGCTCAATGTTCCACTTGTGGTGGTGCATTAATGCAAAGTTCCCTTCATAATAAGATTGAAGACTAGTATGCAGTAGAGCTAAGCGAAAAAAGACGCTAACCCTTCTAAAACTACGTCACTTTCTTTACCTGTGTTTGGATTAGTGACCTTGATAGTATGAGTCAACTTGGGCATGGTATCAAAGAACTTCTGAACCATAGCAAACTGTGCACTGTTCATGTCATCAAAGAACTCTTGGATCTCATTTGGAGGAACATCTGCACATTCATATACTTGGTTAGGATCTTGAATAGTTTTTATACAGGACGCTGCCATTTTAAAAACTTCATCAACACGGTTTTCGTCTTCATCAGTAAAGTTTGTGGAGACAAACATGTCTAGACTAGGATAACCCATTGTTATAGAACATTCATCAGACAGTTTTATATCTGCCTTATGTCCTCTAGTCTTCTTAACTTTGATTGTATCCAATGGAATAGATACGTTTACAGTTGATTCACCATCATCAGGGCAAGTGACAACTACATCTACAGTCTCTCCTACAGATTTGCATCTGATATTAAGGAAAAGATATTCGATATCGAAGGTTGCTAAACCTTCTACAGTTGTCAAATCCGTACAGGATATGATAATGTTTTTGATTGCTTCAATGATATCTGACTGTTCGCCAGTCTCAGTAGCAAGCAATAGTAACTTCTCTTCTTTTACAAGGAATGGTCTGAAGTTCACTGTTCTACCGTCAGACGGTAGTTTCAATTTGTACTTAGGTACATTTAACTTAGGTAATGCCATAAATTATTTCACGTCATATTTTATTTAGCAGGTTAGGTAGGACCCTCATATGACTTAGCAAATGCTATTGGAGCACCAGTATCGCGTGCATAAGTAACACCAGATTGTGTATATGAATCAACGATTTGTGCTTTCTCCTCATCTGATAGAGATCCTAGTCCAGTTCCTGCGGGTAAAGTCATAGGATATAGTTTACCGTAGTCAGAAAACTCATCAGCAGTAAAGAATCTATACCTCTCATAGTAGAACCCTACTGACAGTGACATCAAAGTATTCTGTTCATTGTTTAGTTGAATACTTCCTATGTTGTATGGAAATACATTTTGCATCTCCCAACAACCAGTAATCTGCCCGAAACTTTTGCTAGTGGGATCAAGAAGTTCTTGTATTTTACTTGTAGGTCTACTTGTAGTCTCCCATTTATAGACTCTTACTTTGGGTGAACAGTAGCGATCATAAAAGTCAACATACTGATTTGAGTCTCTTGATATTCTATTTACCCATGTTTCAAATATACTTCTTGTGTATTGAGATTTTGGAATCATAAACTCAATACTCATCTCACTGAATGCTTGGTTAGTTGCATACCTTACAGATGCACCTGGAGGTTGGAACTGTGCTGCAGTGATTTGTCTACTTGGTAAACCTACATTCATTGCATAGTAATCAAGTAGTCGAGCTGGATCACCCTTTTCCAATACCATTTTATCACTGGTGCTGTCTCCTCCTACGTTACGAGGTTGTAATATAGGTGGACTTGCAAAACTAACTGTCCATTTGTTGAGTGTAGCAGGAGAATTCTTCTTGTTCTTAATCATAGAACCTAGAAATCCATCCACTCCACGCATAGGAGCAATTTTTCTAGCACTTTGGGGATTGGGGATTGCCATTATACTTTAAGTTCCTTTTCTGTGATTAACATAAACTCCCATGAGTGGTCTTTACAAAACTCAGTTGCTGCTTTCCACTTTGCTTTATTAATATGATAGGTAACAACCTCATTTATATATCTCTTTGTGTTTCTTTTTTGTGTCTTGGGTTCACGAGTCTGTCTGAATGGTTTGACTTCAACTAAATACTTTCTGTTCTGGATTTTAACATAAAAATCTGGAAAGTATCGATGACGTTTACCATCAACAGGTGAAATATAAGGAATGATAATCTCTTCGCTACCCCATTCTTGTACAGATGAGGTGATGTCACACCACTTCATGAACTTATATTCCCAAGAGGATCTATAAATAATGTTAGTGGGGTCACCTTTATACTTTCTAGGATAAGAAGGTCGATATTTTCCTTGATACCTCATAAATATAATATAGTTTCACATAGTATTTAGGAAAAAGTAGTGAGTGTTTACAAATATCCATTGAGACCACCATCACCTGACACAGGACCGAACGAACAGTTCCCTACTGAGGCAGTTGATTACGTCATGATGCATAGATTTAGAATCAAGTATGATGATGAGGATACTGGTTATGCAGGATTAAATGTACCTAACAGTACAGTAAACAGACAGTTGAATAGAAGCAGAGTATATATTGCAATGCCAAAGGCAGTACAGACAGCATACCAAGCATCATATAGTAAGGTTGACTTAGGTGTTGGTGGTGTAATGGCAGCAGCATTAGTAGGAGGAGGAACAACAGGTAACTTAAGTTTTGATAAAGTAGCAGACGCAATACAACAAGGTGCACAAGCAGGACTACCTCAAGGTACTGCAAATATAATAGCAAACGTTGCAGGTGCAGCAAACAAACTAACAGGTGTAGGGGGAGGTGCTAATGCCAATCAACTAATGGGATTATCACAAGGTAGAGTATTCAACCCTTTCTCAGAGCAAATCTTTAACGCAATGTCGTTTAGAACTCATAACTTCTCATTCAAAATGTTTGCTCGTTCAAAGAAAGAAGCAACTGAAATATATAAAATCGTAAGATATCTTAAAACTGGAGCTCATCCTAAGGTTGCAGGTGGTGGTGCAAATATATTTGATTTAAAAGATGATATAGAAGATGCAAAGAATGATGAGAAAGAACAACTAGAGGCACTAGATAAGTTGAATGGTATAGAAGCATTGACAAGTTCTAGATACTTTGAAGTACCAGATAAATATAGAATCAAGTTTGTTAGAATGGATCCCAACGGAGGTAGTATAGTAAGTTCACATCCTGAGTTACATTTTAGAATAGAAGACTCAGTGTGTACAAACATGAGTGTAAACTACACACCCGATGGGCAGTATACTTCATTCAAAGATACAGGTGATGCTGCATCTATGATTTCTGTTCCAGTGATTCAGATAGATATGGCATTTACTGAAACGAAACTACTCAGTCAGGCAGACGTACAGGCAGGTTACTAATGGCAGCTTATTTTACTTACTTTCCAAATGTATATGTTGGCGAAGGCATCACAGATGATGAAGCATATCGCTATCGTTTAGTAAAAAATATTTTTCGTAGAGTAAAAGTTAGAGAAGACTTAGATCAATATGTAACTGCATTTGATGCTTACTCTATCAGAGATACAGATACACCATCTTCCTTAGCACATCAGTTATTTCAAAACGCTAAGTTAGACTGGGTGATACTACTCTCTAATAATATAACAGACTTCTATGAACAATGGCCTAAAAATAATAATGATCTACTAGCATACATTCAAGAAAACTATAACAGTGAAGATGGAGTTCATCACTATGAAACTCTTGAAGTAAAAGATGGTGATACTGTAATAACAAAGGCAGGTATAGAAGTATTAGATTCATTTAGAACTGTGATGCCAGATGGAACTACAAAAACTGCAGAACAATCTAGGTATCCTGTGACTAACTATGAGCATGAAGTGTATAAGAATGAACTTAAGAGACAAATAGTTTTACCTACACCTACATTAGTTGACTTAATGATAGATGAGTTTGAAGATGCAGTAGCATATGAACAGCACCCAGAACTAGATGATGTAAACAATAAGAAAACCCCACTGTCTATTGCAGCGAGGTTTGTTGATGTTGCAGGTTTTGTTAGTGCCAGTGTGTCTAGACAATCAGCAGCAACTAGCACAACTACATTTGATTACGGTCCTTCTGGTTCTAATACTACGTCAGGAAGCGTAGGGGTTGCTACCACTTCAACAGCGACTACATCTACCACAACTAGCAGTACATCTAGCACAACTAGCAGTACATCTAGCAGCAGTTCAAGTTCTTCTTCGAGCAGCAGCTCAAGTTCTAGTTCTAGTTCTTCTTCTTCATCATCCTCTTCTTCTGGTTCTTCTAGTTCCTCAGGTTCTTCTGGTTCTTCTGGTTACGGAGGTTACTAAAAAACTAAAGGGGTCAAAATTTTGGCGGAAAATTTTTAAGCGATATTTACAAACTAAAAGTCATTTTCGGACTACAAGGATGTCACCATCATCATCCTCTTCCTCTTCATCTTCTTCGTCTTCTATTCCTCTGAAGACTAGCAACTCAGTTCCAGTCTCAACTTCATCCATCTCTGGGTGTACTCTTCTCTTGATTGGTTTATCCATTTGATATATTGCAGTCATTGACTTAAACATAAATGCAAAGGTTGCTCCAAATAATACTACAAAGAAACACAGGTATATAAAGACTGCCATATCACTCATCGTTGAAATAGTTTTTGTATTGGTACTTGTTTTAGTTTATCAAAGACATCAACCTCTACCCTCTCAACTATCCTATCGAGAACGTCTATATCTATCTCCATGAAGGGAGGAATGATACCTAATAATCTAAGTAATCCATCTACAAATAAAGCAAGAGCTGTAAATCCTAGTATCATACTGATAACAGTAGCATCACGATTATGTTTACGCATTGATTCTTCATCAATCTTTCTTGCTTCATCAATAGCATACTTGATTAGTTCGTCCACCTCTGCTTTAGTGTATGTGTCTTTACTCATAGGAATTCGTACTACCTCCGTAAGGGGGAACTCTTTAAGTATCATTTCTACCATAGACTATCCTCCGTCTATTTGACATCCAACTAGTGCACCACTTACAACACCTAATGGTATTGACCATCCCATAGCATCTTTTTCAGACATTGCTGCTGCAGCACCACCACCTAGGATTGCTCCTAAGAATGAACCTTCTTCACATGAGTTTAGATCAGGACCAGTGTGGTCTGGAACTGGTTTAGTTCTAGGACCATAGTCAGGATAAGAAGGTCTGTATGGTCTGTGTCCTAGAGTCCAACATGGGACTTCTTCTGTATCGTAATAACGATTAATGTATCCTTCACCATAATGACTTCTGTGTGGTGGGATATACTCTTCACGAACTACTTTTCTATAGCAAGACTGACTAGTAGTATGACCTACCGTCCTATAGTAGTAATCCCCCGCCATAGCAGCAGGGGATGATAGTGCGAGTATGGTTGCTAGTGCAATCTTCATTCTTCCTCAGCAAGTTTTGAAAAATAACTAAGAGCATCTTCCTCATCTTCTACAGGTGAAGAAGCAACTGCTTTCTCTCTGAAGTTAGATACTTCAGCACCCCATGATGGAGTCTTACCTTCTGATAAATCTTCAAGAGATTCATCAACAGGAGTAGGAGCAGGAGCTACAGATAATCCTAGTACAAGATCTAAACGATCTTTAAGTTTCTCATAAGACTTGAAGTTCTTTTGTGCTTCAAAGTCAGCAAGAGAGTATGCTTGTTTCCAGATTGATTCTAGTTTAGCATCATCGTTAAGAAGAGGTTTAGGTGCTGCGAACTCTGACTTATCATAGTTCCAATAACCATCAACCTTTCTAATCTTTAACTTGAAGTCGGCACCTTCCCAGAAGTTGAAGGGATCTAATGCTTTCTCGTCAGCAAATGCAGGTTGCATTGCTTCAACAAGTTTGTCAAAAATCTTCTTACCATACTTATAAAGGAATACTCTTCCTTCAT
>VTLG01010605.1_pt1 | contig 18911 bp, 11 predicted proteins | sample 4694571 | NCBI WGS metagenome assembly VTLG01 (sample SAMN12604809, study PRJNA352737) | marine metagenome | biome: ENVO:00000447; feature: ENVO:00000209|ENVO:00000569|ENVO:01000036; material: ENVO:00002151; isolation source: viral sequences binned using virsorter ...
TATCAATTTTACCTTGGATAAATTTCTGTAGTTTTTTCTTTATTTGTTCAAAGAAAGGTTGAGCTAAAGTTGTAGCTGCTACTGCAGTTACTGCTGCATATGTAGCTGCTGCTACCACTTCAGTTGTAGGTAAAGGTACTTCTATATTAACAACAGGTATATCTATCTTAGGTATTGTAGGTACAGGAGGGGGTGGAGCAGGTTCTTTTTCTGTTGACTCTTCTTCTGCTGTACCTTTGGGTCTTTCTAAGTCGCTAGGAGGCACCACTAAGACCCTGTAAGAGGGTATTTCCGCTGTTGGTATACTAAGAGTCGGAGTCCTCAAATCAGGGGCATCAGGGAGGCTTATATAGGGTAGTACAGGTGGTGTTCCTAAATCAGGTGGCATTAAGGTTTAAAGAACTTGGAATAGGAATTGCCATTATTCGTCAGGATAATCAGCAGGTAAGATCCAATCTGTTTTAGATTCATCCCATACATAATTATTACCTGGACGAGTTTTTGGTGCTTCCCATTGATCACTTGCATTAAGTGTCCAACTAGCAAACGGTTTAGGATCAATAAATTTATCTTTACTAGAATCATAAGTACCGTTAATCATTGCGGTAGTCCCATTTCTCGGACTGACTAACCATGTCCCAGGAGAAGTATCAATAAACTCGTTATTCATGTAATCGGAATCTGCAACCATGCTGGTTACAACTGAGCCTTTTTTTATTTTGTAGTAATCTGCCATAATTAAGGTGTTGCGTAACTAATAATAACTATTCCATTACCGCCGTCTCCAGCAAAGTTCTCACTACCGTGAGTACCTCCGCCGCCTCCGCCAGTACCATCTGTGCCTTCCATCGCACCGCCTTCACCGCCGCCAGTACCTCCGCCTGGGTAATATCCACGACCGCCACCGCAAGTAGCTCCTCCGTATCCTCCAGTACCTTGAGTACCGCCACCGCCGCCTCCGGCATAGCAAACTGACGAACCTGAAATATCGTAGGTAGAACCAGCTCCTCCGTTTCCGCCTTGTTCACCTCCTTGAGTTCCGTTTCCATCTCCCGGATTGCCAGCACCGCCAGCTCCGCCGCCGCCGCCGCCGCCACGCCAAGAACCGTCAGTCGTATGTCCACCATCATTTCCTTGACCTGAAGTTCCGCTTCCATTATCTCCTCCGCCATCACGGGCATTTCCTCCGCCGGAACCTCCGTCTCCACCGTCAGTACCTCCACTACCTCCTCCTCCACCGCCTATTGCGGTTTGAGAATTAAATGAGGAGTTACCTCCGTCTCCACCTTTACCTGAACCTGGACTATTATCTCCGTTTCCACCAGCTCCAACAACTACAGCATGAGTTCCAACGCCAATTGTTTGGCTAGTTGCGTAAATAAGTCCACCAGCACCGCCACCACCTTGGCAGCCACCACCGCCTCCAGCGATGATTAAGTACTTAATACCTGTACCTGCTTGGTTAGAAACTACAAAGTCTCCATCAGCCGTAAATGTATGAATAGTATTTCCACCAGAGGTTGTAACGGTTCCACCAGATGCACTGAATGGTGGATTATCAATAACAATTGAATCTACGGATGACCAATCAGAAGTAGGTTTACTTCCATCTATTTTTACTGACTTAGCTCGTACGCTATAAGTAGCTGCTGTTGTAATTTGTACTGTAACTACAGGGTTATTAGTTGTAAAACCTGTAACTTCTACAGTATTACCTACTTTAGAGCCTGAACCATGAGATGTACTAACAAAGCTAAAATTAGACGATTGGAAATCAAGTACTAATTTATCGTCATTTGCATCTGTGGATGTAATTGTATAAGCAACGTTTGTATTAATCTCTGCATCTGCTGGACTACTTAATGTCGGAGCAGTTAATTTAATTGAAAATGTTTTCTGTGTTGCTGTAGAATTACTTAAACCAAGTGCATCGGTTGAAGCAACAACTGAATATGAAGGAGAACCACTACCTGCAATTGTTACAGTGAACTGACCACTTGTATTTACTGATCCAATAGTACAAGCAGTAGGAGTAAATGTATATGTAACCTCCTCTGACCAGTTAGTTATAGTATGTGTAACTACTTCACTATAATTAACATCTGTAGTACCAGTAATACTTGGTGAAGCTAAAGAAGCACCAGCCGCAGCCCATGTAAGACCACCAGCTGCACTTGATTTAGCAGTTAGTACATAATCGTTAGTAGGTGAATTATCAACTTTTAAGTTAGCTTCATCTACAGTATCGTCAGCTATAACTGTAGCTCCATCTGCTGTTGATGTAACTTCACCACTATGGTTAGGGTGTACATAATTATTAGCTGATGTAGCTATACCATCTAATTTAGTATGATCGGCATCAGTAAAAGCATTTGTATCTGCTTCACCTTCATAAGCTGATTTTATTTCAGCTCCTGTTTGATCAGCTGTAGCAGACGCTTCTATACCATCTAATTTAGTATGATCGGCATCAGTAAATACATTGCTATCAGTAGCAGCTTCAACAGCTGCTCTTATCTCTGCATTAGTTTGGTCAGCGGTAGCACTAGCTTCTATCGCATTTAATTTTGATAGTAAAGCATCAGTAAATGCATTAGTATCAGATTCTCCTTCATAAGCTGACTTTATTTCAGCTCCTGTTTGATCTGCTGTGGCTGAAGCTTCTATACCGTCTAATTTTGTCTTTAAAGTATTAGTAAAATTATTCTGAGTTAAACCTCCGTCTCCTACTGAATAAGTAGTATTTGTATCTGTAGAAGTAATAGTAACTTCATCACTACTAGCATTCGTTGTAATGGTGACATTTGTTCCACCAACTAAAGTTACTGTATCTGTTGCTGCATCAGCAGCTACTGTATCTTGACCACTAACAGCAATATTAGAAAAAGCATTTTGATTAACATCTCCACCAGCTCCTGCGGAAGCCCAGACCAAACCAGTAGCAGTACTACTATCAGCTTTTAAAATATATCCATTTGTACCTACAGCTAAAGCACTTGGATCTCCTGATCCATCACCTACTAATAATTCACCCTTACCATCAAGGTCAGAGTTCATTACAGCACCAGCTGCATCAACATTAGTAGCGTCAGTTACATCAGCACTAGCTTCTATAGCATTTAACTTTGTATGATCAGCGTCTGTAAAGACGTTTGAATCACTAGCTGCTTCTACTGCAGCTCTAATCTCAGCATCAGTTTGATCTGCTGTAGCTGATGCTTCAATTGCAGCTAACTTAGTCTTCTCAGCATCGGTATATGCATTAGTATCTGATTCGGCTTCATAGGCTGTTTTAATTTCAGCACCTGTTTGATCTGCTGTAGCCGATGCTTCAATCGCATTGAGTTTACTATGATCATCATCTGTAAAGACATTTGAGTCACTAGCTGATTCAACTAACGTTCTTATTTCAGCAGCTGTTTGATCAGCAGTTGCACTCGCTTCGATTGCATTGAGTTTACTATGATCTGCATCTGTAAATACATTCGAATCAGTAGCAGCTTCTACAGCTGTTCTAACCTCTGCGTTAGATAACTGAGTGTTAGTATCTGATACAGTATTAGTAAAGGTTATTTTATCCCCATCTCTGGCTATAGATAAACCAGTACCAGCTTCTAAGACAACATCATCTGTACCTGAACCACTACCACCTGCTGTTAGACGTATTTTCTCTTCATCAGCAGCATCGCCATCTACACAAGAAATAGAGTAGGTAGTATCAGTTTGAGTTACAGTATCCCAGGATACACCACCAGATGCTCCGCTATCTGCTTTCAGGAATTTACCATTAGATCCTACTGCAGTTCTTATAACTGTATTATCAGCAGAACCAGTTAATAGATCACCTTTAGCATCTATAGTATTTTTAGTTATTAGATCACTAGGTGCTGTTACACCATCTTCCCATGCACTACCAGTATATACTTTTAGTCTATTAGCTGTGCTATCATAAGCCAAATCACCTTCAGCAACTGAATTACCACCTCCATCAGTAGTAGGAGCAGAAGGACTGAAGTCATCTATTTGATAAAGTTCAGCGAAGTTATTGACATTAGAAATATTACTAGCAACTGTATTAACATTAGATATTGCTCCAGCTGTAGTATTTACATTAGAAATAGCACCTGCTGTAGTATTAACATTTGCAATACTACCTGCTGTGGTATTTACGTTACTGATTGAGCCAGCTACTGTATTAACATTACTGATTGACCCAGCAACTGTTGTTACTTCTGTTGCTTTAGGTACTAATCTATGGAAGGTATAAGTATTGAGAACTGTAGTTGTCTCTACAATCATACCAAAACCACTATTATAAGTAGTGTTATTATCAGCACCATTAATAGTAACAGTAGAGTTACCTACAGTACCATTAGAAACTGATATGACGCCGCTACCGCTTGAGGTATAGTTTGTTGATAAAGCTTTAATACTAACAAGAGTACCAGCCCCATCATTAACATCTGGATTAGCATTAGGGAAAGCTAATTCATTTGCAATAGGTACAAAACCACCTACATCATCAACTAAATCTACGATTCTATCGTTGATAGCTGCGGTAGTTGCAATGGTTGTATCGTTATCTGGGAATGTAACACCATCTTTAATGGTATCACCAGAACTTATATTGAAATACCTAGCATCAGAAGCTGATGTAGTAAAGAATGAAGTATCGTTTGCACTTGCTGCAGCTTGCTCACTATTGGTAACAACAGTAGCTGCTGTCATCTTTGTTGAATCAACTGATCCAGATGCTAAATGTGCTAGATCTATTGACCCATCTGTATAATGTTCTGAATCGATAGCGTCATCTGCTATATTATCACCGTCTACAGAATCATTTGCTAGGTGTACATGGTCAATACTACCGTCTACATAGTGTTCACTATCAACTGAGTTAGCTGCTATATTAGCTCCATCAACTGCATCAGCTGCTAGATGTACATGATCAATAGATCCGTCTACATATTGATCACTATCTACAGAGTTAGCTGACATGTGAACTAGATCTATTGATCCATCAACGTATTGATCACTGTCCACAGAGTTTGCAGACATGTGTATAAGGTCAATACTACCGTCTACGTATTGATCACTATCTACAGAGTTTGCAGACATGTGTTCTAAATCAATAGAGCCTGCTACATAGTGCTCTGAATCAATTTGATCATCAGCAATTAATGCACTAGTAATATTATCAGCTTTTATTTTTGCAGTTATTATAGTACCGTCTTGTATTCTTTCTGCTTCAATTGGTTGAGCTTTTTCTTCTTGTATTGCAAATCTTACTTGTTCATTATTGTTATTTAAGTCAGAAGCTCTAATACTAGAACCTGCTGCATATACCGCTTGTGCTGTTGTTAGACTTGTATCTCTATAAACCCTTACAGTAACTCCAGTTTTAGGAGCACCATCACTTTCTTGTACAGTGCTATCAACACTTGTATTATTAAACGTTATACTAGCAGGGCCAGTATTTACTGTGTATTTATTTGTAGCTTGTGTTACTCCATTTAGAGCAACATTTACCTCAGAATTTGCATTAGAGGCTGTTGTTTCAATTGTCTCGAAGGAGTATGTAAAGGTTTTATTAGAACCGTTTACAGACCCTCCATTATCTGTATAAGTTGCCATGTGTAATAATAAAAGTTATGGCGGGTGGTTTATCTGCCGTATGTTTTTTGTAATTGTAATATACGTTCTACATCACCTAATTGACTAGCACGATCCATTTCATAATTAATGAATTGTTTTTCTTGTACACTTTCAAAATCGGCTATCTGTACTTCAGCTCTACGTTTTGCATTACGTAACGCAGTATCTAATCTTCTATGTAAATCTAAAAATTCAGATCTATCAAAACGAACGCCTTTATTAGCTGCATCTTTCCAAGCTTTTCTAAATCTTTGACCATCTGCAGATCTCATTAGACGATTAACTTCTTCAGCAAAATAACCATCTTCACCCATTATTCTAGTAATTTCAGAACGTTGTTCAGGTGAATATTCTATTCCTTTACCGTTTGTTCTTAAACTTGGTCTACCATCCCATTCGATATCAATTAAGAATTGTTTTTCAGGAGATACTTTTTCACTTACTTTCCATAATGGAGAATAAGTATTCCAGACACGGGTCATGAAATTTAAAGGTTCACCAACTTTAGAACCATCCATCCAATCATAAAGATCAGGTAGTTGTCCTTTTAATCCAGGGTTTCTATTAGCTATAATTTGATTTAATTCTTGATCTACTTCTTTTAATTGTGGTGTTAAAAGCCTAGCAAGTTCATTTCTAAATCCACTTCCTGGTAATAAACCACTACCAAATGAACCAGCCCATCTTTGTGCAGCTGCTGCATTACCAGATAATACATCACCAAGAGGCTCTAAACCTGCAGTAAATGATTTATCTGTTAAATTAGCACTAAGAATAAATCCTAATTTATTTATTAATGTTTCTGTAGTATTTTCATCTAATGTACCATCTACAAAGTTATCCATTACATCTGATGTTAAAGCTAACCAATCAGTAAATGGACCTAGATTTTCATAACTATACCAATTTCCATCTAAACCTTTATAAGTTTTAGGTTTCCAGCCTAGTTCTCTTCTAGTTCTTTGTCTGGTTTTATCATAAATACCATTACCTCTAAGTCGATCTTGAGTAAATAAGAATCCAGCTCCTAATACAGACAATGTGCCTATAGCTTTTCTACCTTTTAATTCAGCTCTAATTGTATCATATGCTGCTTGTTTATTATGCCTTAATGAAACACCTCTAGATGTTAATAATTCATCTACTTTGGATATATCCATCTGTTCAAATGGAAGTGAGAAAGCATTCCATTCTTTAACAAACATACCTAATGGACTATGAGACCCAGCGAACCTCATCATATTGATAGAAGTTCTAGGGAACATCATGAAAGGTTTTAAAGCTGGAACCATTTTTACTAGTTCATTTACTGACTGAATAGCTTTATTATTTAAGTTCATAGCAATCTCTCTACTTGCGTATTCGACTGCATCATCAGTAATCATACCAGTATTATCGAACATCTGTGAATAGACATTCCTTCCAATAGCTCTAACTCTTTTCTCTGTTATAGCACCACCTGATTCTAATAATTTATCATATGCTCTACCTTTAGCTTCAATATTACCTAGAAATGCTCTTGTAAAACCATCAAATGCTGACATAGCATTAGCACTGAATCTAAGTACTGGGTGTTCAGCTAAATCATTCATAGCTTCAATTTGATTAACAACAATTGAAGGTCCGAATTCACCTTGTTCTTCAGAAGCTTCACCAAAGGCTTTAAGTAATGTCATTTGGTTTTCGTTTTTACGTGCTATATCATCACGCATAATGTAACCAACTGAACCTGGATCATTACCTGCTCTTTTGAATACTTGATTCATATGAGAGAATGCTCTTTGTAAAGTCTCACCCATACCTACATTATACATATAATGTGCACGTCTTAACGTAGCTAAATCTCCACTAGCTATAGCACCAGCAAATGTTGCTACAGGTCTTTCTATCATTAATACTGTGTTAGATAAAGCAGCTTTTAATGGAGTACCTGCAGCAGATAGAACTGAGTTATAGATATTAGCCCATGCACCTTGAGTCCATGCAGACGGCATATCAGCTCTAGCATCAAAGAAAGCTTTTTTAACTACACCTGTTGTGTTTTTAATATAAGTGTTTAAAGCTGATATAGACGAAACTTTACCATCAGTCATTTCATAAGCTAACATTAATGGTCCTAATAATTGAGGACGTTCTCGTTGAACTTGACGTAATGTTTCAATGGTTTGTCTAGATTCATTTTTAATACGTTCTAGTGCACGTAAAGTTTCATTTGATTCTTGACTAATAGCAGTAACAGCATTTTTAGCAGACATTTGTGTTTCTTTCTTACCAATACGATTAATCAGATCAATCATATTTAAAGCTGTTTTTCTAGAATAGGTCGTTTGACCTTTTAAATTCATTAAGAATTCAAGTCTATCTAAAATCTGTTCATAACTTCTACCTTGAGATGAAGTGCCATTCATTAATCTAGCACCTTCTGCCATATCAGATACTTGTCCTGATAGAGAAGTATTAGCAAGACCTTGTGAACGTATAGTATCTAAATTAATAAACTCATCACTGTAACGTTTAATAGCATTCATTACACCTTTATACGCTTCACTAGAAAGTACTCTAGCACCAGTTTGTGGGTCTAATTTAGATAAAGGTCTTAATAAATCTTTCATCCCTTCTAAATCTAAATCATATAGAGAAGCACCTAATTTCTCAGCTTCTCCTAATGAATCAGAATGTTTAATAGTTTTACCACTTATACTTTTATAATCTATTTCTGTTTCTTTAAATACTTTACCTAAATCCCTAAATAATTCAGGTAAATTTTGTTTACCTGTTAATACTTCATTTATAGTTTTAGGGCTAAATATAGAAGATAATCTACCATATCTAGTATCTATATTCTTAACAATTTTAACTTGATCTACTCCGGCTCCTACAATACCATCTGCATCAGAAGAACGTACACCTTGTTCTCCGTAATCAAACATATTATGTACACCTACAGTAGGTTTATTTAAAGTTGTAGAATCATTATCTACTTTAGATTTACCATATTCAGTTAATTCATCATCTCTTCTTTTAGTAGAATGTAATAAATCATTTTCAACAGGATCATCTGAAAGTTTAACGAGTTTATTTTTCTTTTTTAACCAGTTTTTAGCTTGTTCGTTTTTAGGTACCCAACTTGTAGCATGTTGTATACCACGTTGAGCTTTTACTAAACGTGCTGTAGATACTAGTAAATCAGAAAAGAACCCAATACCTGCACCTTCGTTCCTGTTCTTTTGACGTTTAACTTCAGGGCTATCACTATCTAATGTAGCATAATCATCAGGTATCCAACCCCAAGTTTGAGGCCATGCTTGTTTCAACCAACCTGCTGCATTATGATCTCTTTCCTGAACTGGTGCTATTTCATCTACAGTTATACCAGCTCCTACATTTATCCCAGTAGTGCTAATCCATTTAACAAAAGCATCATTACCTAATTTCCAACCTACTTTTGAATGGGCAGCTGATCCAGCACCTGTTAGAAATTTAGACAAATATATAGTAGGTACAACTACAGAAGATATATCTCTAACAGCTTGTAAACCTTCGTGTTGGTATTGTGGTAATGAAGGTAGATCTTTATCTTCACCTGGTATAACTTTATTAACTAAACCTATACCAAAGTCTACTAAACCTGCACCTGCGGCTGCAGGGTAAGCACCAGGATTATTCCAACCTGGTTTTTGTCCAGCAAATTCTTGCCCTATTCCTTTAAGAGTTTCGCCAGGCTTAGTAACCAATCCAAGGATTTCCTTATCGGTACGTCGTCTTCTAATCTCTCCATTATGAATTACATAACTACCCTTACCATCTGGATTTTGACGTAGGTTATTATTTAATTCATTAACTTGATTTTGTAATTCCTCATTACTTAATTTCTGAGTTTCATTTTGATCTTCCGTAGAAGATTCATCTTCGGGACTATATTCACTAGAAGAATCTATTTCTTGAGAACCTTGGTCCTCCTCTAATTCATGAGATAATAATAATCTTCCAGTTTCTTCGTCCACCTTATGAGGATTTATGCCCATAGTTTAAATACCTTCTCTTTTTGTATACTCAAGAACCTCAGTTCTTAAACTTCCTCCGCTATATTTACCTAAATTTACGAAATACAATTGTAGTTGATCATCGGTCAACTCATATTTATAAGAACCACCTACGTCGAAATTAGCTGCTAAGTTTGGATTAGCTTGAAGTAGTTCCATTGCAGATGCAATTTCTGCTGCTCTCCTAAAATCCCCTTCAGCTGCTGCTAAACATTGTTCACCTAGACCACCTGGTACAATCTCAGATACAAACATAGGCGTTGTTGATGGTTCCTTAAATTGCTGATCAATTAGTGGAATACTTTCGCTCCATTTTGGTTGGTAATCTGTAAATTCCATCCAAGCTCTTGCACTTTGATGAAAAGTGCTAGCATTATCAATTTTGATTTTTAGATCTCGATTTAAACCATCTACAAGTTTTAAAGCTGGTGTCATTTCCTCTTCTGTTAAGGAGATACCAAAATTATCTAATTGTATTTTTAATACATCCATATAGGTTAAATCAGGATTTTGATCAGCTAAAAATCTTATCATTGCATTTTCAGTGTATCCATCAGCTTCTGCATTAAAGAGATTTTTTCTCTCTTGTTCCATTTGACTTTTATGGAACCAATTATTATAACCTTCAGCATTTGGTGTACTAACTAAAGATTCTCGACCTAGAGTATTCCATTTAATTCTTAGTTTATCTAATTTAAATTTCAGTTCTGGGCTATTAGGTAATATTTCTATTTTACCTTCATTATTTCTTAGAACGTCGAAATTGTAACCATTAGCTTCTAAAAAATTTGTTTTATTTTTAACTGAGTCCCACCATGTCACCGTTTGAGTGTAAGCCTTTTCTATAGCTTGTGCTCTAGATATTGGATTTCCTGCTCCATCTTTTTCAGTTAATTCTAAATCTAGAACTCTTTGTTTAAATTTTTGAGTTAATATTCCTTGTAACTTGGTAACTGTGTCTGCATCTTTAATATCTGTTGATATCCCTCCAGCCCTTATTGAAATTTTACTTTCAATGCCTTCTATGCTGTCCTTCATTAACTGCGATGTAGCATCTTGCTTTTTTAGATCTTCTTTTAATGCTGTAATTTTATCTGCAGGATAATTCTTTGGTAATCTATCAATAAAAGTTTGTGTTAATGTACCAGAATTCTTACGATCTTTTATTTGCTCGTCATAAGCACCAAATAATTCAAATTCTTCAAGTTTCTTTTTGTCCTTTACCTCTTGAAGTTGATCAGTTTCAAACTTTGTCTTTGCCTTTTCTATTTCAAATATCTCATTTTCATAATATTTACCAAATTTTTGTTTAGAGCCATCATGCGCTACAAATTCACCAGCTTTTATTTCATTAAGAAAATCATCAGTAATTTTACCTTGTTGAGCTAATGTTTTTAAATAAACCATTGCTGCATTTCTTGCTAATCTTTTGCTACCATAATCCGTATGAGTAGAATTTACAAAATGCATAATAGCATTAACTTTTGCATTTGGCTCGTCTGATTCTGCAGCTAAAGCTGTACTAAGTTCAACACCTGCTTTTTGTACTCTAGCATCTGCTTCTTCTTTTGCACGTTTTGAATACCAAGATTTATAAGCGTTACTTTCGTTTGCTCTAATAGTTGGGTATAGATGTTTATTTAATATAGCAGGGTTAATACCTTGAAATTGCTTGAAAAAATTCATTCTATAAGCTGTTAATGCAGCATTCCTTTCTGTAGGGTCAACTGCATTCACTATCTGAGGTATTGTTTCAGGAGAATAAGTACTAGCTTTAGATTGAGTATAAGCTTTTATAGCTCCTAATTTTGCTGCATTACTTAAATTACGATATCTCTGAGTGACAAAAATATTTTCCCCTTTTGCTTCCATATTATTTGCTAATTCGTTTGCATCATAAGAAGCCTCATTTTCTTTTTGTTCAGCTAAATCATAAGCTTCTGCTTGATCTTGAGGAAAACCGTTTAAATAATACCACTCCGCACCTTTAGCTTCTTCGTTTGCTAAGTGCTCTGTATGTTTCTTTTCTATCCATTTACCAACAGTAGGTGATAATTCTGCTAATGTATCCCAACCTTTACCAGCTTCTGCTATTCTGGTTTGGGCATTCATCTTTATTATTTCATTAGCTTGTTGGGCTGCCCTATCTTGCCATTTAGCATTTTCAGATATAGACTGTTGCCAATTAAGCCTGCTTTCGTTTGGGTCAAAGCTTCCACCTCTATAAGATTGTGTCATTTGTTAAGAAACCAATTAATACCATCTTGAGTCACATTGTAAGTAGATGCAAAATTCGTGATACCAGAAGAAGTTGCAGGAGACATTGCGACGTAATTCTTCAGAATAGATGGATCCCACCAAGCTGGATTAGAGAAATCTGTTTGTGTACTTGAGTAAGGATTTTTGGGACCTTCCAAAGGGTTAATATTTCCAAAGAGTGATTTCACATCTGTTCCTTCTCCTCCTTCTCCTCCTCCTGTTGGTGTGCCAGGAGCAGTTACACCACTGCTCAATCCAGCGAAGATTCCTTCTAAAGCTGCAGCTGCTATTTTACCTGTAACGTTTTCAGATTCCATTTGCGGAGGTGGTGGTGCTAATTGTGGTACAGGTGCAAAGCCTAATTCAGATCTTAATCCTCTACGCCTTGATCTAGCTTTACCTTCAATTTGTTCTATATTTGCTAGATATGCTTCTCTAGATTTAGTAATTCTATGGAATTCTCGACCTTGTGCTCTTTCCATTTCTGCTAATTCCATTACATTTATTCTACCTACTCCTCTACCTGTTCTACCTTTAGCTGCTAAAGTACCATGTTTATTTAAAAATTTTATTAAAGCAGCTTCGTTGTTTTGTGCTGCTTGATCATACACAGCATTTAAACCTGCTTGTGCTTGAGCATAACCACGATGAGCAGCTAAATCATTTTCTGTAACATCTATTACATATTTATTTCTCTTAGCTCCCCAAATACTTAATTGGTTTTGCCAATCACGTTTCCTTTGTTGTAAGAGGAAATCGTATTGTTCTCTTTTTGCTTTATTTCTAGCTCTAATTCTAGCTTTCTCTCCTTGTGCACCTAAAAGGCCTGGAGCCGCTTTAGCTACTCCTATAGCTAGTTGCATCCACATAACAAAACTCTATAAAGGATAAATTATTAGGTCCGTATTTTAATTCCCGTAGAAATTTGAACCCAAGGAATCGAAGTAACTTTAAATGGATTGTATTGCGTTTATCAACAATATTCCATAATAACTTCTCTTTTCTACTTTTAACATATCGTTTAGCCTCACGGACAAACGTTGTTGGATACTTATGAATTGCTGGTGTACAGAGCATCCAGATACGCCCATCATCTGATACGCCAGCTAATCCAGCTATTTCACCGTTAGGTACTCTGAAGTAGACTGAATCGCCTTCCAAAGCTGCCAAAGGTACTGATACTAAAGGGTCATATCCATGGCCCTCTTCGACCTCTCTACGGTCATCTGGTAACAAATTAGAGGCCACTTCTATAGCAGCCTCCTTTGTCATTTTATGTATATACTTAGACACGTCTATAATAATTGGTGGTATAATCTCCTTCCCATGACATTGAATATAATGTAGCTGGAGTAGGATGTGTCGATTTAAGTGTTACATTTACATTTTTATTTCTTTCATAAACAGGTATAGATCTAGTTGCTTCTTCAAGTATTGGTACCGCATTGCTAGAATATAAACTAGCTAAAGAAGGTTCCCATAATTCAGAATAATCTGGTTTACCTTTTCGTTTTAAAGTTGTTTCATATAAACCATTTGCACCAAAATGTAATTGCATTCTATGTATAATTAACGATGCTGTCATATCAGCTATAGATTGTTCTTTACTAACTTGTACTTTAAATATAGTAGGAAACTCTACTTCATAATCATAAAGATAACCAACTGTTAAATCTTTACCAGTCCAATCACCATCAAATTCTATATTAGTACCTACTATCGAAGCTTCTGCATATCTACCTACATCATCACCAGTAGGATGGCAAAACACTGCTAATTGTTTAGTGCTTGCTTCATATCCATCAGGTTTAGTAAAACCTGTTCTTTTACTAGTAGTAGAATAACCTAATGCAGATGATGCTATAACTTTACTGTTATCTAAATGTACTCTATATAATAAGTCATCTGCAGTATCAACTGTATCTCTATCATCTGTTACTGTACGTGAATCTGTATCAATCTTTATATCAAATCTTAACATACAATCTTTACTACCATTACGAAGTACCACATATAAGGTATCATCTAATATAGCATGATGTTGTATATTACCTGGTAAATCCCAAGTAAACCAAGCTTGTTGTAAACGTTGTTGACCTGATGTTAAATATCTAAAACCATATAAAGTAGCTTCACCTTTTTTACTAAAGAATATTAATCCATTCTCTCTTGAATTAGATATTTTAACTAAATCTTTATCGAATAATTTATCAACCACTTTGGTTTGATCTATAACATTAGGTTCGCCTTCACGTAATACACTAGATAATTCCCAGAAGCGTGTGTATCTACCAGCGTTATCTAAGAAACCTATTGTAGTACCTAATGATACAGGACTAGTATTGTGGTTAAAATTATAATCTGATAATGCATTTATCTTTGCTGTAGTAGGGCTTAAGATATCACTATCTGTAGTTAATAAGAATTGTTGGTTCTTTGAGAATAATACTAAACCAGAGTTTGTTTGGATACCATCATATAATACAGCCGGATGTTCAGAGCTACATGAGATATCTATTGTATCTACAGCTGTGTTAGTAATTGCTGACTTGTACCAGAAGTTAAAAAACTCTCCTGGTTGAGACATGATTACATTTTCATCACTAAGAAGTATTAATCTGTTTCTCCAGAACGCCATTTTATTAATAGTCTTACCTATAAAAGATGGTTCAGGAGCTGTGGTAGTATCACCTACTAAACAGTTTTCCCATGTAATTACCTTAACAGTAAAGGTACCATTAGCCTCTCTAACAATTTGTATAGGCATGGTATCTGGATCAAATGTAATCTTTCTACCAGGTTGTGGGCATTCTTCCCAAGTACCTTCGCCGTCTCTATCATTGTTACCAAAGAATTTTACATAATAATCATCTTCTTCAGCTGCACCATTTCTAACTTTCAATACATACCCATGCTTACATTGTAAAGGTAAATCAGATACATCTTGTACAGAATCTGACATTACATTTAGTAAGTGAGTGTTTTGTGTAGACACATTAAAGGTACCGTTAGCTGTTGGTCTGGTAATATGTAACCCGTTTCCTATTTGAGTTACGGTCATATTAGTAATACTCTCACCATCTATATCGGTTTTAATGTCACCTAAAATACTATCAGCAGTTATTGTTTGGTTAGCTTCGAATGGTGTAGGTGCAGGACGTATTAAGGCTAAGTTTGCTTTAACTACTGAAGTAGCATGATCTGCAATTGTTACAGTATAATCAGTATCATGTTTTGATGCAGTCATCCTTGAATTAGGTTGGTTTATCGAATCATTAGTTACCCAACCTTCACCACCATATAACAGTTCATAATCGATATTATAAGTACAATAATAAGTAGGGTTAGCTTGTCCACCTCCTGTAACAGGTTGTCCAGTAGCTGTTATACGATAAACAAGATTCTTTTTAGCTGAGTTACTAGGATGGGTTTTGTAAAACAACTGTGTACCTACACTCTTACATTCCCCTCCAGTCCAAACTGAATTACTAGCACCACCGTCGTCTTCACTCCAACTGAGGCTTATACGTGTAGCAGTTGTTAGAGTGGTTGTATTAGTATTATCATATAATTCTAAACCATATTGTGCTGCATACTTAATTTGTTTTAATTCAATAAATGCTTCTGGATCTCTAGCTGTCGCAACAGTTGCAGCCATTGCTGTAACTTTAGTACGATTAGTTACATAAGTATAATCGTTAAGAGTTAAAGTTTGTATATCCTGATCATCAGAATGAGTTAAATATGTTTTAACATTACCTTGATGGTTAACTGTTTTAGCATTACCATCGCGATCCCATATTCTTACGGTACCGTCTGATCTAGATATTTGTCCTATATATTGTTCTGTTTCATCTCTGTAATAATGAAACCATTTTCCATTTGTTACTGAATTTAATGAGGCAGTACCATTATCACTTAAGGATGCTACAAGTCTACCTCCTGGTCTTTTTAATAAACCTTGTGTTATATCAGGAAGTACATTATTAGCTTTAACAACTTGACCTGGAAGTTTCTTTTCGTCAGGCTGTTGTGATATACCACCTATATAATTGTTTACTGTTTGTGTAATGCTTGCCATTATCTACTCAAAGCTTGATAAGGTTGATATGCTCTATAAAGTGAACTATGTTCTAAACCAAAGTATGAAGGATCAGCTTGGCTACATTCATACTCAGTACAAACAGCTCTTGCTTTAGCTTCATCTTCTTTCAATAGAACTACAAGTTGTGGGTTAGATACTAATTGAGTAGCAGCTCTTACTGCTGCTCTATAAGTTATATAACGTTGGAAGATGTTAGGTAGATCTTCAAATGGATATAGAGTAACAATATCTAATAATAGATCCCCTGTAAATACATCTGTATGATCTACTAAATCATATAATCTTCCATTACGTACTACTACATCTACAGTTCTATCAAAATGATCGTTATTTCTATCATACCTTAATGTATTAACTGGTAATGTTAAGTAACCATTAGGATCTGGAGTAACTTTTACATGTTTCTCAGTATTAAAATGCCATCCTTCATTTTGTACATCTTTATTTACTTCAGCTAAAATATTGTAAATAAAAGATACTTCAGGATTCTCATAAGAATTTGTTGTAACTGTTGTACCTGCAGCTGTTGTTGTTGTAGTTGAACTAACATTACCCAATGCAGTTACTGGAGACTGACCGATGGCACCCAGTATTGAGTTCACTGCGGATAGTTCTGTATCGGTGTCAATTGTGGAAGTAGCCATAGATTTGTGAATAAAAAAAAGGGGAGCCGAAGCCCCCCGATATGTTGGTTAAATAATATAAATTTAAGTGAAACTTGCGTTAGAAACAGCAGTGTTATTCCAGTTAGCGGAAACATCAACACCAGCTACAAGCTCGATAGCAGCAGCAGGGTTAAGGAAGTCAGCTCCCATAGCCAAGCGTCCTAGAATGACGTCACCCTGGTAAACCACGGATACATCACCTGAAGTAACTTGTACCTGAGGACCTATAGCTTCAACCACTCCAGCAGCTTCTCTTTGGAAGATCAAACCACAAGACCCACCAAATTTAGCAGCAGTACCGTAGTTGTTAACGGTCTTCTGTCCAGATGGGGTTGTAGAAGCATCCATATCTTCCATATCTTCACCAATGAAGGAGCCTTTGGAAGCAGCCTCACCAATGTTAGATACAGCACCTGATGGTAGGTTAGCTAGGTTAACACCATAGTCACCTAGGAATGGGATATTCATTGACTTGTAGATCTTAATGCCTGCAATGTCAAGGATTCCATTACCAGATTGTAATGCGTCACCTGTTTCGTCACGATTAATCAGGTTGTTTGTAGCACAGTTCCTGATTAGTTCGTAGTACTGTCTTGGGTTTAGTACAGCTACTCGTCCGTCGCCACTGACACCTTTCTCATCTAGGATAGCAGCCGACTCGAAGAAGGCTTGTACTAACTTAGCTGAGTCATATGCATCTGTTGCAGCGGTACTATTAGCAGCACCAACTTTAACAATACTTCCACCGGGTTCTACGAAATTAGTCATAGAAACTGGTGCTGGCTGTCTAGCAGCCTTTGAGATCGCACGGAAAATCCTGCGGTCATAGTTTTCGGCTAATGCATAACCGATCTTACGAGAGATTTCACCACGTAAATCGTAGTGAGCAAGTGTCTCATCTAATTCATAGACGAAAGCACTTGAGATTAGAAGGTCATCACAAGTGATTAACTTCTGTGCTACTGGAGGTGACTTCTCGTCGTTACCTAATATAGACTGGCCTGGGACATGGAATTCCGCTTTGGTACGACCCGTGTAGATGAACTGTAAAGATTTCCCATTCTTTAAGGTACGTCTTGTAACAAGATCTCTAGCGATTGTATTACGCTGGAAACCTTTGAACATCTCTCCTGAGAACAGCTTTAAGTAAAGTTCTCTTCTCGCGGTAGTCGTGGTATTGGCACCATTATCGGCACCTCCCCAAATCGGTCCATTGGCATTGGCAGTCGTTGCTTGTTGTGCCATTGTTATGGATAAAAATTAATATTTACTTTCTTGCATGCAAAATTTTTTGATCATTTTTTTTGTAGGTCTTTCCCTACCGTCTAGACGGCTAAAGGGTATCCTCCTTGGAGGGCCAAAAGCCAAAGCGAGATATCGGAATCGAACCGATGACAATAGCTTGGAAGGCTATAGTTTTACCGCTAAACTAATCTCGCTAGCACAATGAGGTGCTGCTTTATGGTGGTATCGAGTATGTAATCCCTCGATAAATATAAGGATAGCTAGAAGTCCTAAGACTCCTAGCCATGGTCCATTAAGATGTGAGAGCTTCTTCAAGAGAATCGTAATCAACCTCTTCATCTACTCCAGGTGGTTGTTTATCATGTGGGAGTGTATCTACTGTTTCTTCAGCTGGAGAGTAGGGCACTGGATGTGCTACTCCCAAACCTCCTTTAGTTTGTTGTCCCATTAGAAAGCGTACTTAGCTCCTAGCTTTGTACCCCATGTGTTATCTGTATCTTCATCAAATATATTTGAGAAAGCTACTTCACCATAGATACCTAACTGATCAGTAGCAGCTACAGAGCCACCTACTTTACCAGACCAATTAGATTCAGAGTCAACACCATCAGCGGCATTGATTGTTTTACCGCCTTGTGCGTACCAGTCAAAAGAACCTAGTGTGTTCTCATAACCAACATGAAGGTCAGTAGCTCTTGATTCATAATCAGATCCAGTGTAGTTACCGTTAGTTTCTACATTAACATAAGGTCCAGCAATTGCAGGAGCAGAAGCTAGAGTGGCCGCTAGGGCTAGTGCAAGTTTTTTCATTAATTAATCTTTAATAGTTTTAGTGTAAGTTACACCGCGATACTTTAGTTTTACTGTCATGAGTAATTCCTAATGTACCAAGACCCCGTTCCATGCCTTGGTCGTCATGCGTCCATGAAAATTAATGGA
>VTLG01013289.1_pt1 | contig 18910 bp, 18 predicted proteins | sample 4694571 | NCBI WGS metagenome assembly VTLG01 (sample SAMN12604809, study PRJNA352737) | marine metagenome | biome: ENVO:00000447; feature: ENVO:00000209|ENVO:00000569|ENVO:01000036; material: ENVO:00002151; isolation source: viral sequences binned using virsorter ...
ATCCCAATTAGTAACAGCAGGATAGTAACTAAAACAATTCCATAACTGTAACTCATCCAGTCTACGCCTAGGAACGTCTTCTGGTTTAAAACCTCTTTGAATGAACGCAGATATCGGGAGACGATAGAAGACAGCTCCATTTTCCATAATGCAATGAAATAAGATCGACTTACCTGTAATAGATGATAAGCCAAAGATAATACAGTCTTCAACTTCTCCATGATGACTCTTAAGATCATAGAGATATTCTCTCCTTATCTGTGCGTACTCTACAGGAATGTTTGCGTTTAAATATGCCATAGTTATCCATTAATATCTCCCCAAGTGTCTCCTGAATCGTAGTCGACTTTGTTAGGTACCGCAAGACTAACAGCATTCTCCATAATTTCAATTATCTTTTTTGCCTCGTCATCAGATTGAACAGAGATGTCTAACTCGTCATGTATTTGAATATGTGGTACCACACCCTCGTTATATAAATCTACCATCGCTTTCTTTGTCATGTCTGCAGCAGATCCTTGTATTAATTTATTTAATGCTTTGTATGTAAAAGCCCTACGTATTCCACCTCTACCATAAGTTCTCTCTGCCTCAACATAATCCATAGGTTTATGCATACCAAATTTATTTGGTTCCCATTTATTAAATCTACATCTACGTCCTAGTAATGTGCCAATAGACCCAGATTGAGCACGTCTTGATGTAAAATTCATAAGATCCCTAACAAAGGGCACGTTCTCGTGATATTGATTAAACAAATCTTCTGCCTCTTGTTTTGTACTTAAACCTAATTCTGCTTGTAGTTTTGTTTTACCCATACCATAGAAAAGACCTAGATTAATTGTCTTTGCTTGTGTTCGAGATATGTTTGCCATGTCCGCAACTGTTTGATGGAAATCTACTGCATTGTCTTTAAATTTTTCTACAATATCTTTCACAGATTGATCGTAAGATATTGGTTCTGTTGTAGCTGCAAAATGCACAACAAGTCTTGGTTCTTGTTGGCTATAATCAAAACAACCCCATTTATGTTTTTCTTCTGGTATAAACAAAGATCTAATCATTGGGCCTAAATCTTTATTTCTTGCAGGTATTTGTTGTAGGTTTGGATTTGAATAACTAAATCTACCTGTAACTGTTCCACCTTGATCTGATCTAATAGGGTTTATATCTGCGTGTATTCTACCTCTATAATTGTGTTTTATTATGGTATCTATGAAAGTTGTGTGCGCCTTGTTTATCTCTCTAGCCTTTGCTATACTTTTAACTACAGAATTATTATGTGTGGAAAGGAAATTTTTTGTAAATGAAGGTGACCCAGTTTTCTCGGTGGTGGCGTAAGATAAGGAAAGTTTATCAAATACTTTGGCTATCGATCTTGCTGCCCATATTTGAACATCTATTCCTGTTTCTTTTTTTACTTCTAATAGGAGTTGCTCTTCCTTTTGTGATAACTGCTTCTTCAATTTATGAGCACGTTCTACGTCGACACGAACGCCTTTAAATTTCATATCAATTAAACATGGAAACAATTGTGTTTCTAAATCAAATATCTCTACTAAGTTATTTTTTTGTATCTCTCTTGATAATGTTTTAAATAATTCTAATGTAAGTTCTGCATCTTGTTCTGCATAAGTTCCAACATACATTGCAGGTAATTTATATAATTCAGATTTAGGATCTATACCCCATGCTTCTGCTGCCTCTTTCAAAGCTTTCTCATCTTTTACTTCTCGTAGATAATCAAATGAAATACTATTAAGTGTATACCATAATCTATTTTCATCAATCAAAGATGCCATCAACATAGTATCCATGATATGTCCATTGATCGGTATACCGTATGCTTTTATCCAACACACATCATACATTGCGTTATGAAATATTTTGATACAGTCTGTTGCGCAAACTTTCTTAAACCATTCTAAAACTAATCTTCTATCTAGATTACCACCGCCTTCGTGTGCGATAGGATAATATCCTCGCCAACCTTCTACAGCCACTGCTATGCCAACAATCTCACCATGACCTTGTATAGCTCCTGATCCTTTTGATTTTAAATCAGGATCTTTTGTTTCTAAGTCAATTGCAATATATCTTGCATCTGATAAATCAGGAAACTTTTCTGGACAATCCCATTCAGTTTGAACTGTAAACATTATTTCTTTTTTGTATCTTTTAACTTTAGAATTTCTAATTCACAATAATGAATTATTTTCTCCAAGTCTTCTATCTTATTTTTAAACAAATATCTACACACATATTTCACAACACAGCCTTGGAAAAATGAAAGGTTATTTTTTGAAATAAACTCATACGGCTGAATGTAAAAATTTTTGTAGTGGCTCCCTCCAACCTGCCTTGATTGTGGAAATGCCTTTTCTAATCCATCTGGATCTGTCATATTATTGGTGCTCCTATGTTGTATTGATATTCATAACCTTGATTAGTTATAAATAATTTTTCTTTTGCTCTTGTTATACCTACAAAAAATGTACGATGTTCTGGATCAGCGTCTCTCTTTGCTGAATCATAGATTATTCTTTCTATGTCTGTAAACAAAACAACATTGTCTCGTTCCTCTCCTTTTACAGCATGTATTGTAGATAATTTTATTCTTGCAGGTTTCATTAAATCATCACCTGACTCTAATAATTTTTTGATATAAAGTTTACTGTCCTCTGGAAACTTTAATATCTCCCAGCTGCCCGACGCTCGCAACCCGTGTTCAGCTTTTAGTCCTTCTAAATTTATTGATGTAACATCTCCTAAAGTTTTACCACCAGCAAAACCTCGTTCTAGATGTCCATCTTTTACTGTAAGAAAATCCCAAAGATCTTTCACATCTTCTTTACTTACATAAGCACCATCGTTTAAACGTTTCCATACTCTATATGCATTTAACATTTTGTTCGGTAATAGTTCCTGTGCTCTAGATTCAAATCTGTAGTTCATTCTGTATAAATGCTCACGTAACCTTTCTAACATTTTATTCGTTCGAGTCAATATAAGCCACTCACCTTTAGAAAAATCTATCTCATCAAAATATATATTAGTATGTACCTCACCCTCTTCTTCTCTTGGTAACCATTTTTTTGTTAATCGTTTTCTCATGTGAGGAAAAATTGAACTAGCCAATCTATGTATTGTTCTTGGAACTCTACGAGATTGTATCTGTGGATCCATCTCACCTTTTAAATTAATAAATACGTTTGGATCAGCGCCTTGAAATGTATAGATAGTTTGATCATCGTCCCCTGCAATGTAAGATCGAGCACACTTACTCTCTATATAAAAAAACATTTTCCATTGCAAAGGACTTAGATCCTGGGCTTCATCGAGGAAAACAGAGTGTAGTGGTGGACACTTGTCTCCCTCGACAAACTTGGAAATCATATCAGCATACTCAATCATACCTGTATGTTCTTTGTATGTATCTAAGTCTGCTTTGATTTGTTCGGTTAACCATATATCTCCGGTGTAATACATATCTAATTCTACAGCTGCTCTGTCTAAACTTATTTGTTTATTTCTAGCATATTCTATAATTTTCATATGTGGATTTACATGTTCTATATATCCGTTTACATTAATACGAGATTCGAATGATAGATTTGAACAGGGACGTGAAAAATTTTTGAAGCTTTTCCATTTCTCTCCTTTTAATAATTGTGTTTTTGTATTGATTCCACACTCTTGTGTGCCCATAGAATGCATAGTGCTAATATAAACCTTATCATTTTTTATTCTGTCTTTAGCTACATCCACTGCTGCATTACTAAAAGCTATGTATGCTATTTTTTCTGGGTCTGTGCTTTTTAATTCTTCATCAAGGTAGTGCATCAATCGATGTGTTTTACCTGTACCAGGTGGACCTGGTATAATTATTCTATGCAAAAGGTGGCTCCTTCATTTTCTCTTTTCTTATTTTTGGTTTGTCTAGGTTCACTGTTTTAAGAGACATATATCTAACACTCTTGTTATTTATCTTGCCTGGTATCTCTTCTGCATCAAACATTGTTTCTAACATTCTAGCTGTTTTTTGTTTCGAGTATTGTTTGTCTGGCCATAGTTTTGTTCTGACTAAATACTTCCAAAAGTCTTTAAATTTAAAATAACTTACACCTTCTTCAGTATAAGATAGACCACGTAATATATCTTTCCAATCTTTGCCCGGTATCTTGTTGATGTAATCTGCTAGTAATTCTTTTAATTGTATGTGTATCTTTGTAGATTCTGGTGCTTCAATAGGTATTGTATCTTTTAATAATTTATTTATTAATTTTCTCCAAACTAATTTACCGATAGGCGGCATTGTTTGATTTATTTGTTCTAAACATTTTAATGAGAATCTATCTGGCTCATGTAAATCTTGAGAGTCTACTTCTACAACTTCTTCACCAACAGTTACATAATATAGTGGTGGATCAGAATCATACTTCTGTATCTCTTTTATTTCTATTTCAGGGCCACCATCACCTACACCAAACTCTTGCAACACACATTTTTTAGAATTACAATAAGATGCAATAGGTTCGTCTTTACATTTATAATTATATTCTTTACCGTCTATTGATTTAATTAGTGTGTCTATTTCTTTTTTATCTAATGGTGGTTCACAATAAGCTTCATTGTATTTAAATATTTCTATTTGCCATTTATCAGGGAATCTTTTCTTTGTATAAACACCAAAGTTATACATTGCATTATTTCTTTGACCGTTGGGTATCCCTTGTTTTGCGATCGTAACCAAACATGGTGGCGCACCTTTAAGTAAATTGTCAACAACTTTATCTTCTTCAAAAGATAATTTAGAGAGTTGATCTTCTGTTAATTTTACTTTACCATGCGCTTCAAAAAACTGAATTAGGTCCATAGCTGACCCATCATCCTTAACTGCATATCTCATTGATAGTGATGAGTTGTGATAAGGTAAGTTTAAAAAACTACCTGTGCCACCTTTTGACATGTCTACTTTGTTTTGTTTAGGAAATATTTCTGCATTAGCATAACCTAATCTAGCTGCCATATCTTTTAATTTATTTCTAAATAACGCTGCAGGTACAAAGTCATCTGTAAATAAAAATACATGTGCACCACCTGATTTAGATCGACATACTAATAAAGGAAATTTATGTTGTTTTATTTTTCTAATTAATTCTTTGTGGTCAAATCCATTGTATACATCGATATCTATACATGCCCACTTACATTTGTTTGCTTCGTTTATAGGTATGATACCAAGAGCAGGATCTTTACCTTGCAAATGATCCATGAACATTTGTTTAGTTGGAGTCTTTTTAATTATAAAAGATTTTGTTTTGTGCTTTCCTCTTTCATCAAACTCATCTGTCTTTCTAGTTTGACCGTATGCACTATACGAACCTTCAAATATATTTATAAATTTATCTACGTCTGACATCACCACTTTGCTTTCGGAGGCGGGACGAAGCTACGTAACCGCCCCCAAAATTCATTATGCTTTGTTTTTGATACCTTCGTAGAACTTCTTCGCTCGTTCGTACATTTTAGTATCCTCTAGCACTTGAACTTTTTCAACGTTATAGCCATACCATTGATTACCTTTACCTGTGTTTAACACAGAAGATAATTTATATATGTGGCTGAACGGTGGTGGAGTATAAGGACCACTCTTACCGTCAAAACTAATTGATTTCATCATGGAATTCCATTTTCTACTAATTTTACCTTGAGATGAACTCATAGATATCATTGCAGTTTCTGAACCTCTATCTCCTAATATAATTACAAAGTGTTGACCTACAGTTAAGATATAATTACCATTCTGCAATCTATCTTTACCATCTGGTCCCTTTGTAGTTTTGTCTAAAATATCCGAAGTATCTGGATAAATCATTTCAGGTCTACCTGAACCTGTTCCATAATCTGCCCATTCTTGGTATTCTAGTTTATAATGACATGGAATAACCTGTATTCCCTTATCACCATTATATAACTGTTTCGTAACAGTGTTTAAGAACATACCAGGTTCTGCACCTTCAACATAATTTTGATTACGTTTCTGCGCTTCAGCTGATCCGTTCTGTAAAAGCTTCAAGATAGGTGGAGCCAGACTTTCTGTCTTCACATTCTCAAAACCTTTTCCTGCATCTGCCTCGAATAACGAAGCTGATGGTAGGTTATCTTTTTTAGTTGCTACTTGTTTCGCGTCACTCATTTCTAGTTTCTCCTTGTTATTTTTGTTTGGTTACCCTCAAACGGTTTGAATAGCTCAGTAGGAACATCTTGATTATTTTCAAGACGTTCTCTTACAAGAGCTTTTAGAGTCATGGGATTTACACCAATCTTTTGAACCGGCTCAAATCCCTGACTCTTTGCAAGGTCAGCATATGTTGCTGCCTTGTTGTCTTCGCCACGACCAAAGGTAACGGTAATGTCATTTTTAATAACATCACCTAGACCGTTGTTACGAAGCCATGTAAAAGCTGCTTCCTGTTGATCTTTTGGAATAGTGGCACCGTAGATTTTTTTTATTTCTACACTCTCGCCATCTTTCAGCTTTAATTTTGTAATTTGCATTTCATCCATCATCGCTGGAATTTCTATGCTTGAAACTGTTTTTGCTTTTTCTTTTAATTTTTTTAAAGATTCCTCTGCGTTTGTAATCTCATCTTCTAAATCTTTTAACTCTAACACTTTGTCAGATAATCGCTTTGCAGAATCTATCTGCTCAACCGATTGCATTCTATCGTTTTCAAAATCTATTTTTGTCATAACTTTCTCGCCTCTCTATATACACTACCTATTTTAATAGTCAACACTATTTTGCCAGAGACTTTTTTGGCCTGTCGATTTCTCAACAGATGCTCCACGCTTGCAAACGCAAAGACTGCTCTGGATCACCCTAGGTTCTGCCACCGATCCAACTATCCAGTTGAAAAGGATACTAGAATGAACCGCCCTTAGTGTCCTCAGCCATGTAGGCCATGATTCACTAAGTTTGTGCCTTACCTCTCGGTGGCCCGAAAGTTTTTCAGCCACAAAATAGTATGAGGAATATATAGGATATTATTAAAAGAATGTCAACTCTTATTATATAATTTTATTTCTACTGGATAATAACGTCTTTCTTGTTTATCCCATTTCAATAAATTAAATTCTCCATTGGTAATATCGGATACTATAGAGCAGGCAACACCAATTATGGCAGGATCACCTGTAAGTAGTAAATAATCATTAGAGTTATAATCTTTTAATTTACTCCTCAGAGTTGTAATCACATACGTTGGACTCAAAATAATCTGCGAGTTTTCTGGTAAACAAACTTTTAAGTTACCAAATTGAGTTGCACCAATAATATTTATTTTAGGTGTACCAATTTTTGAACCGGGGATGTCTTGTATAACATAAACATTTCCCTTGTTACTAGTTGGCTGATTTGAAATTCTCATTAATATATCCTTCTTGACATTTTATAACACATAATATATATGCTTCCAATAGAAAGTATAAATATATTATGCATTACAAATTTAAAAGCAAGCCTTTTGCTCATCAAAATAAGGCCCTTGAAATGTCATGGGATAAAGAAGTTTTTGCTTATTTTATGGAGATGGGTACTGGTAAATCAAAGGTACTAATCGATAATATAGCTATGCTATATAACAATGGTCATATAAATGGTGCATTAATTATTGCACCAAAAGGTGTGTATAAGACTTGGTTTGACAATGAAATACCAAATCATATGCCAGATTATATAGAAAAGAAAGTTAGTTTATGGAGAACAGATCCCAACGCAAAAGACTTACAACCTATGTTTAAACCAGGTGCAGATTTACATATATTAATAATGAATGTTGAGGCTTTCTCTACAAAAAAAGGTTTACAGTTTGCACATAAATTTTTAAGTTGTCATGATACTTTGATGGGAGTAGATGAGTCTACCACTATTAAGAATCCCACAGCAAAAAGAACTAAAAATATATTATCTTTACGTTCTCTTACAAAATATAGAAGAATACTTACCGGTTCACCTGTAACTAAATCACCGTTAGATTTATTTTCACAATGTAATTTTTTAGATCCATGGTTGTTAGATCAATCGTCTTATTATTCTTTTAGAACTAGATATGCTGTTTGTAGAAAAATACAGGTACATGGAAGACAAGTTGAGATTGTTGTTGGATATAGAAATCTAGGTGAACTATCAGATAAGTTAAAACCTTTTTCATATCGTGTGTTAAAAGATGATTGTTTAGATCTACCTAAAAAAACATATATGAAAAGAAATATAGAGTTAACAGATGAACAGAAGAAAGTTTACAAACAAATGAAAAAAGAAGCACTTGCCGTATTAAATGGTAAGATGGTTACATCTGCAACTGTTATAACTCAATTAATGCGACTACATCAAATTACTTGTGGTCATTTTAAAGCTGATGATGGTACGATACAAGAAATCAAAAATAATCGTATACCTCAATTGATGGACATACTAGAAGAAGTTGAAGGCAAAGCTGTAATATGGGCCCACTATCGTCATGATATTGAAAAACTTGTTGAAGCTATATCAAAAAAATATGGTGCTAACTCTGTAGTTACATACTATGGTGATACAACAACAGATGAAAGAGCTATTGCAATTAAAAAAATACAAGACAAAGAATCGCCAGTTAGATTTATAATTGGAACACCACAAACAGGTGGTTATGGTATTACACTTACAGGTGCATCAACAATGATTTATTATTCTAATGGTTATGATCTTGAGAAAAGACAACAATCAGAGGCTAGAATAGATAGAATTGGTCAAGAAAAACCAATGACTTATATTGATATTATGGCAGAAGATACTGTTGATATGAAAATTGTAAAATCTTTACGACAGAAAGTAAATATAGCTACCGAAATCATGGGAGAAGAGTTAAAAGAGTGGATATGAAATATCCTTTTTATATTAGAATGGCTATATTGCTATGCATTGGTGGTTTTATTCCAATCGGTATTCACCATATTGTTCATGCTTTATGGGATGTCAGCGTATCACGAGCAGCAGAAATAACTTTTATACTATGTATTCCGATAGCTTATTGGATGGCTAGTAAAATAAATGAACGTTGGCACGACGACCGAGAAGATTAATTCATAAATAAATTAAAAAGACCAACAAGCGTAAGTATTGTTGTAAACGCACCACCAACAATCCAATAGATTACAGTATCTGTTTTTCTTTCTAACTTTCCTACGTCTTGATGTAAATGATCTATCTGTCTTTTAAAACCTTGTACATAACCATACAGAGATACTAAATGTTCGCCAGTTGTCTTTGGTGGTTTACCATTAGGCATTATTCTTCTCCGTACTCCATGTCACCAGCCATAGCACCAGGTGATGAACTATAATCTCGTCCGCCTCCCCCTGCACCTAGACCCGTATCTCCGCCACCAACATCACCAACTCCGTAACCCGTTTTAGCAGATTGAGCGATTGAATCAGCCATGCCTCCTACATCAATACCTGTAAGACCAAGTCTAGCTGGTCCCATAATTTGAGTTAAATTTGATTGACCAATTTTTTTACCTTGAGATAATCTATTTAACATGTTTGCAAATCTGTTTGCATCTCTTCTAAAACCTAAACCAACTGCATCACCAGCTCTCGCTCCCGGTGCAAATAATCTATTACCGCTTGCCGTTCTAGGATTATAAAATCTACTTCCTTTAAATGTATCACCAAGCATGTTTGCTAAACCTGTAATACCTTGACCAATAAAAGGTATGTCTGTTGCAAAACCTAATGCTCCTTGACCTAACATTTTAAGAATATCTAATATCCCACGACTTGATGTTGTATCACTTTCCATCAACTCACTGTCGCTATACGCATCCATATCAATATCTTCATCTTCTGGTATATCAAAAGTTGTGACATCACCTTGTCGATCTGTTACTAAATTTCTTCGTATTGCTTCTCTTATGTTTTCTCTTTCAATAGCAGTCATGTCTTGCATAGTATTACCAGGGTTGCTTCGTCTTGCTAATTCTGCCATAGCAGCAAAATTACCAACATTGGCTAATTGTTGAAGTTCGTCTTCTGTTAACGATGTTAAATCCATTATGCTAATCCTCTATTTCGAAGTCTAATCATCTTCTCTTCTTCTGATAATAAAGCACCTTCAGCAGGTGTCAAGCCAGTTTGCATCGCATTTGGTGCCTGTACAACAGCAGGATTAGGCTGTGGTTGCACTGGTAAAGGCACTCTAGATTGTGGCTCTGGTTGTGGTAGATAGTCTTCTAATTTAAAGTTCCATTCTTTGTTAAGGTTTTGTTCCTGAAAATCTTGAAACATTCTATTTAAAATAGGCTCAGATTTACTGTAAAAATCCTGTCCTGTTTTTTGCTCTACTTCTATCAATGCTTTACGTATATCCTTACTAGGGAAGAAAGGCTTAAATTTATTTGATTCTATATATTGAAGATCTTTTTTTCTATTTCTATCTATAAATGTTTTACCTATGTCATCTTCTGACATTCCTAAAGTTTTAGCACTGTTAATTTTATTTTTCATAGTTTTAGTAGCATTAAACATAGCTCTATTTGCTACAAAGAATCTTTCAATAACTTCTTCTGGTGATTTGTTTGGTCTAATCACACCTTCTTTACCTCCAGTAAATTCTTTTCTAGAGTTACGTATGCTAGCGTTATAATCATTTATTGCAAACTCAAGAGCATTTTCTGGTTTTATAGGTATTAATCTAAATCCAAATACACCTGCAAGAGATTTATCTATTTCTATAACATCACCGTTTCTATCTGGTTTACCTGTTGCAGAATCAATAACTCTTACAAACTGTTTGTATTGTGGTAATTGTGATTCAACGACATGTTTTAACATTCGATCGTATCGTTCGTTTCTAGGCGTATCGTCTGTGTATAAAACTGTACCATCTTTTGTTATACCACCTCTAGCTACAATATCACCAATAGCTTCTGTAAAGATAGACTCACCTATAAATGGATTAGCTGTTTCACCCATAGCATTTTTAAGTCCTTCATAAAAACCTTTTGCTAATATTTCTTCGTCTTCAATACCTTGTTGTATCTGTTGCAATACAGTTCTAAATGGTCTTTGCACTGTGTCATACACATTGTTATGACTCCAATCACTATAAAATAATTCACCAGTCTTAGGATCTTTTACAAATATAAGTTGTGAGTTTTTAGACCAAGGTGCAACACCTAAGTCTCTCGCTGCTAGTGCTTCTTTATCAGATACACCGAAGATAGCTTTTGATCCTTCTACAATACCATATGGTATAGCAGAGAACGCAACAGCTGCACCTGCAGCTCTGGATAAACCAATGTTTTTCATAGGGTTTGTACTTTTAAAATAATTTAAACTACCTGTTACAGGATCTCTTATATCTTTTAATATTTGTTCAAAGATACCACCACTAGTTCTAAATACTTCTGATGGCCAGGACATAAAATTACCAAATGGTGTAACACGCATTGTTCTTACAAAATCACCAACATATGCATAGTTTGGTATTGTGTTTCTTACAACATCAGCAGCTTCTTCTTTTATTTCTTGAGCTGACTTTTTAATACCTGCTTTTGCAAATGCATCCGCTCTTCTAAGTTTTTCTGTTTCGTACATTGTAATTTTCCAAAAGTCATCTTCAGCTATATAGGCGTCCTGCATTACCTGACCAGCTTTTCTTGCTTTTCTTAATGTACCTTCACCAACTCTACCTAGAGCTCTTGCCATAGGTTTTAAAATAGAATCAGTTGCTATGTTACCAGACTCAAATATTTTAGCATCACGCATAAGGTTTTTAAGATCACCCATTCTTACGTTAGTATTTGTAACACCAAGTTCTAATAGTTCTCTGTAGTATTCCATAGCTTTTGGATCTCTTAATCCTAGGTTCAAACTTTTTCTTGCTTGGTTAAAACCTCTTACCATGTAAACAGGATTAGTTAGTGCACCATTTGCTATTGCAAATGCAGAAGAAGATAAGAAGTTTCTAAAGTGTGTAGGTATAGATAAAACTGTTTTTGCATATTGTGATACTGCCTTTGGTGTTAAGAATAAATTTCTATATGCACCTGATGCTGTTCTAGCTGCAAAGTTACCTTTCTCTCCTCTCATCCACTCAGATACTTTAGATGCATTACTAAATGCTTCTGCTATTTCTTTTGATGTATGTTGACCTTGTAATCTATTTATTAAAACGCCATCAGTAAAATATTCTTTTACGTAATCATCTATCTTTACAATCTCTGTGTTTGGTAAAGCTTTTCTTGCATCTAATGGATTTGCAAAGAAAAAACCTTTTGATCCTGGAGCTGTCGCAGAGGTAGCTGCATCTTTTAATTTTTGATCAACGTCTAATATTTCATCAAACAGTTGGTTCTTTCTAGCTATTGTAGACAATCTATTTATGCCTTCAAATATTGAATATCTTGCGTCTTCTATTTCACCAAACAATTCTCTGAATGCTTTACTACCTTTACCTATAACTTTTAATTCCTGCGAACCATCTGGTAATTCTTTTGATAATGTTTGTGCAAATGTTTTTATGTTTGTAGCATCGTTAGCACCTTGTGTTAAATTATCAAACTCAAAAGAAGGTAGTTTTGTTTTAGGGTTGTATTGTCTTGCTTGTGATAAAACACTATTTACCATCTGCTCTGCTGTTTCATCTGTAATAGGATTATTATTTTTAGCTGCATATCTTTTAAATATTTCTTTTACTTTTTCTACAGCTTCTTCTGCAGGTTTATATCTTTGATAAAAACCAAAGTCTTGATTCTGAAATATTCTATATGTTGTTCCGATAAATTGTTTTACTCTGTCTCCCATAAGTTTTCTTAAATCTTGTTGTAGTTTTTTACCGGCTGCTGCTTTCATACCTACAGGTCCTTGAGCTGTAATATCCAGAAGATTACTAAATCTTTCTCTTACTTTAGTTGCCGCAGTCATAATGTTATTTATGTTTTCTTCTTTTGCGCCTTGTTTTCTAGCAGACTTTGCAAAAAGATTTGCAGCATCAGCTGGTATACCTTTTTTTATATCTCCCTCAAACATCAAATCATTTACTTCTTTTAAAAACTTACCTCTGTTTTCATCATTTGTTTTATTTAAAAAATTTTTAAGTGTAGGAAACATTTGATTTACTTCTTTATCAATACGTTTTACTTGTTCCATAGCAAAATTTGTATCTGCCATCTGTCTACCTTTTTCAGTTCTTTTAGCTAAAAACACTTCTTGAGGTTGTGCACCTCTAGGTCTAAAAGCAGAACCGACTTTATCAAAAAATCTTATTAATTTATCGCTGCTGTATGCCATCTGCTTACCACGTTTACCTAGTTCTCTTAATGCAAAACCTGAACCAAATACTAATCCGGTAAGTGGTATAGACTCAGAACTAAATTTTAATCTGTTTAATAATTTTCTTGCAGCATCTTTTTGTGGATCTGCTTGTACATCTCTATCTAACTCTGTTGGACCAGCTTCAAATACATCACCGATAGTTCCTATATCTTCTACATCACCAACTAAAGTTTCTCCTGCTGCGCCACCTAAAGCAATTACACCTATGTTTTGTTTTGCTGATAATGTAGGTGCAGCTTTTTTTAATTGTTTTGCTTTCTTTAAACCTTTTTGTAAATTCTTTGCTTTAGGATTTAAATATGTGCCAGCTTTTCTTGCACGTAATGCTTTTAGTGCTACCTTTCTTGCTGCTGTTGCAGCAAACGTTGCTGGTACACCTATCTGTACTAATGCTTGTGTAATTTTACCTGCAGCTGTTTTTTCAGCTGTCTCTTCAAATATATTTATTGTATCGAATACTTGTTCTACTCGTGCTGCAGCATCTGTTGTAATACCAGTTAGATCCATTAACTCTGCGCCTAGTGAAAATATACCTTCAGGCACTTTAATAACGCCAGATGCAATACCTGCCATAGCACCATGTATTTGACTTATTTCATTCTCGTCTGCTGCAGGCGGTGTTAATGTTTCAACTTCATCAGCACCAATGATAAATTCCTCTGGCTTTTCTATAGAGAAATCTTGTTCCCCTTTAGGAATTATAAATTCCTTATCATCCATGTTACTCCCCTGTATCTGGAGCTTGTTTTTGTAATGTCGATTGATCTGCTTGTACTAATTTATCGTCGTCTACAATGTAAAACAGATTGTTATATGGATTTAAAAAAACAGCTCCGTTTGGTTGTCCTATTAATCTTGACATGTCTGGTTTAGTTTTATCATCATCCTCCATTTTTAGGATACCTTGATAAAATATATTAGGAGTTGTTCTAGCCTTTGCAACTTTAGGAGCTATATTAACTGCTATTCTTCTAGCTTCATCTCCTACCACATCTTTGCCCAAAGCGTTTTGTACTTCTTTTGTTATTGCTGCAATGGTGCTAGATTCATAACCTTTAGCTAATTTTCTATCTAGTGTTCTATCTGCAATATCTTTTTTAATTCCTAATTCAAGACCTTTCAGAGCACCAGCTGTGCCTAAAGTTTTACCTGCTTGTCTTTGTTTTAATGCTTGACCAACAGGCGCTTCAAAAGCAGCGGCTAAATTTTGTAATGGACCACCTTTACCTGCTGTTGACATACCTCTTAGTCCACCTTGAATCAAAACATTAGTTAATAGATCTCCGCCAGATGGTTTGCCTATATTAGCAAGTTTCATAGCTGTCTCTGCATAACTTTTACTTGATGGTGATAATCCTGATGTTTCAAATATTTCTTGAATTTGTTCTTCTGTTGTACCTGTTTTATAATTAGTTCTAGGTTGAGCTAACTCCATAATACCTTCGTTAACTTCTCCACCTTTTCTGAACATCGGTCTTTTTAATGTTATACTCATGTTATCCCCTTATTAACCTATAGATACCAGCTAACGTAGCACCTGCACTTAATCCTGTTTGTAAAGCACCTGGTGTTGGCATTACTGTGCTTCTTTCTCCACCAGGATATCCTGATATCAAAGGCACAATGCCAGAACCTAAAGTTTGAGCTGCTTCCAAAGGTTGGAAAGCTTGTCTCTGTGCAAGTTGTTGTTGGGCACCCAACGTTGCTTGATCTCTTGCTTGTTGTTGGCCACCTAATGTTGTTAAGCTTGCTATTTGTTGACCTAACAATGCAGGTGTTTGTTGTGCTAAATTAATGTTTCTTAAAAAATCTTGTTGAGATAAATTCTGTGCTTGATTAAATCCTTGTCCTAATAGTTGTGCTTGTAATGCTGCTCTGTTTCTAGCTTGACCTGTTAAATACTCTGCTTCTGCAACACCTTGTCTTCCACCACCAAAGGCTCCTGCACCTATTGCTTGAGCGGATAGTGAAGGTAAACCAGCTTGTGTTTGTCTATCAAATTCTGCAAGTGTTGTGTCAATAACATCTTGTTGAAAAGGTGACATATAAGCTTGATAAGATGTTGGTCCAGTTAATCCTTGTGCTGCTGTTAAGAATGGTTGGAAACCACCTAGACCAGAAGCTAAACCTTCTGCTTGTGTTGTTAACGCACCAGGACCAGCAATAAACTGTGGCCCCATAACTTTTGATAAATCTTGTGTTTTAAAATCACCAACTGCTTTTTGTAAATCTGTTAAATACGTTTTACCGGCTGCTTCGATAAACTCTGCGGGTGCCTGTCTTACTGTTTGGACTTCTGCCATTAAACTTTTCCTCCTCTTTCAAGAGATTTCATCATGCTGTACATACGTTCAGCTCCTTTGTTAACATCTCCTTCACCCATGCCTCGTACAGCATCGGCTGTAAATACGAATTCGTTGTTGGATAACATCGCTGGGATATCATCCTCTTTTTCTTTTATACCAACTGGCTGTATAAATCCACCAGTATTTCTAAGATCTAACTCCATAATACCCTCTGGATTCTGTCTCATAGGTAGTCCCTCGGCGCTCGCTGCTTGCATAGCGTTATCACTGGCTGTATCTCCCATTGCATATCCTATTCTACCGCCTTGTGCATAGCCTCCAGCTCCAGATGTATATTCAGAAAGATCATTACGTACTTGAGCTTCAAGCGCCTCTACGTCTTCACTTCCATCTTCTTTTACAAAGCTTTTTAAATTTCTATATCCTTGTGTTAAATAACTTCTTAGAGAATCAACGTTTCGAGTTGCTGCGATAGCTTCTTCATCTCCTTGTTGAGCTTTAGCCATTACACCACCTAATAAAGAACCTGCAAGGCCTATACCTATATTCTTAGCTACTTTACCTGTTAAAAAGTCTGGTACTTTTGGCATACCTATTTTAGAACCTATCATAGGTCCAAGTTTATACGTACCATACGCTAATAAAGCAGCCTTACCTATATCAGAAGATAGTATATCACCTATACCACCTGCTACTTTTTTAACAGCTTTTTTGGCTCCCCCAGTAATCTTCTTAACTAGGCTACCTAATCCATATAATTCTCTACTCATCTGTCCTCTAGATATTGTCATAATTTAGCTAAATTGTTATTGGCAGGCTTACAGATCCTGTAATCTTTTATTTTATGTGATTTTTTTAGGCGGGTCAACAGGCTTTTCTCTGGCTTCAATAGCATCTTTAGAAGCTCTAAGTTCATCAAAATACCTACCACAATACTCATACTCTCCCGTATGTGAAATATGATCCATACAATATAGGTGTATTTTACCACCCATAGCTGTCCATCTCTTACAAAATCCAAAGTCTTCACCATAGTATTGTTTAGTTTCCGGATCATGTAAACACTCAAATAAATTATAAAAATTTTGTTTATATACTTCTTCACGATTAACCAAGGTAGGTTGACGAATTTCTAACTCAGGATAATGTTTTATCATCTTTTCAAGAACTTCTCTTTTAAGTAACATACAGCCAGTTGGTGCATGCGTTACCTCTGCAACACCATCTTCTACTACAACTTCATTCATACCCTCCACTTTTATAGGATAGTGAAAGCCTGCTTTAGCTATATCTTTTTCATCAGTAAGTTTTAATAAATCTGTTCTTCTTTTAATCTTACCCCAATCAATATATTTCATTGGGTATGGCACAGCTATAACATCTTTATCTTTGTCTAACATCTTAAATATACTGTCAGCTTGAAAGTCTATATCTGAATCTATGAATAATAAGTGTGTGTATTTACCTGGCTCGTTTAAAAACTCAGATACAATTAAGTTTCTGCCTTGTTGTACAAGAGATGATTTATACAAAGTAAAACTAACTAGTATATTTTTTTGCATACATCTTTGTTGAAATTTTAAAAGTGCTTGAGTGTAATGTATAGAACACTCACTATGCACAGGTGTACCCACCATAATTCTATATTTTGGTAATCCAAGGTTTACTTCTGATTGACCTGTTAGATCAAACGTTATCGGTTCATTATTTTTCATTTAATATTCCTTTCAGTAAATGTGTCCAAGTTATAGCTATCTTTGGCCAGCCATAGTAGGTATTAGCATATTCTACTTGCCTATTCAAATGCTGTATAATTGTTGGTTGGTCCAATGTTTTCTTTGCGGACTCGATACCTATTGCACACTTTCTAGCTAAGAAGTGATAGTTCTTGCTATGTGTAAGATACATTGGATACTCTGCTCCTGTTTCATACAAAGCTCCATAGTTTGATACAATACAATATAAACCTGCAGCCATAGCTTCTAACAACGATATACAAAATGTTTCTTCCCATATACTTGGATATACAAACATATTATAATTTTTAAGATGTCTTTTTATCCATTCGTTATTTCTAAAACCAAGATAATTTACATTTGGTAATTTTTTTGCATGATCATACAGAGCTTGATATTCTTTATCATTAGCATCAGCAAAATCTTTGCCGTATACTTGACAATTAGAAAACACATCTAATTCTATCATAGGATCTTTTATTAATTCCATAGCACCAAGTAATACATTTAATCCTCTCCATGGTGTGCAATGATGTATAATTCTACACTTTTGTCTTTTGGGTTTATATATTTCTTCTCTAGGTTTTATATTATCTATACCATTTTTTATAACCACACATTTTTCCGTAGGTAAATCATAATACTTGGTAAAATTTTCATAATTCCAATGACTGTTAAATACATACCAATCATATTTATTATGATTTGTTTTATCCTTAAACCAAGGATGTATGTTTGGTTGATCCCAAGAATTTTTTTGCCATAATATATTTGGTTTGTCTTTTGATAAAGGTATTTTCTCTGGTATAGATGTTGTTATCTGTACACGATCTAACAATTTATTATCTACATATTTATATAAATAACTTAATTGTAATTCAGTTCCGCCCTGTGGACTATTTTTTTCCATCAAATATTTTTTGCAATGCGTTCATACCTCTAGGAGATACATGTACTGTTGTATCTTGTTGAATATGATCCATTGTCGTAGCTGTATTTGGATCTGCAACATCCGCTTTCATTTCTTCTTCGTCTTTATATACTTTACCAGTCCATGTGTTTTTACAAATGGTTACCGTAGTGCAGTGTATATTTAATATGTCTTTATCCATTTTCTTGCGATCTGTCTATTAAAGCATAACTTATCAGGCCTTGTATTTTACTACTTCCTGTAGCTGCTTGTACAGTTATAGCATCACCTGCTTCTAAATTCAAGCCTTGAGGGGAAGCATTTACTTGTGACTTAGCTCCCACTTCGTCTCGAAAAAATTCATATTCAGTACTAGAGTCTGACGAGTCAACAAAATTCATATTTACCACAATACCTGATGATGCATCATTGTTTGCACAATATATACTTTTAACTATAATTGTTGCATTAGTAGAACAAGTAAGCACCGTAGTTTTACTTGTGTCTGTTTGTTTAAAACCTTGATTTTTATATTGTATAGTCATTAGTTCATGAAATAGTTGAAAGCGTCTTGC
>VTLG01014995.1_pt1 | contig 18910 bp, 30 predicted proteins | sample 4694571 | NCBI WGS metagenome assembly VTLG01 (sample SAMN12604809, study PRJNA352737) | marine metagenome | biome: ENVO:00000447; feature: ENVO:00000209|ENVO:00000569|ENVO:01000036; material: ENVO:00002151; isolation source: viral sequences binned using virsorter ...
GCACCAGCACCATTCGAGGTGAGAACATGTGTCGCCGTTCCGGTAGCTACATGCGCTGGATCACCAGAAGCATCATATGTAATTAAATTTCCATCAGTTCCCGCAGCCATCTTAGCAAGCGTTACAGCATCGTCCTGTATAGACGCCGTAGGGACACCCGCTGAACCACCCACCTTAAATCCAGCTTCCAAATTCGGGACACCTGTACCGCCGCCTGTGATGGTTAAATCGGTGTCATCAGACTTAGTTGTGACGGTATCCGCTTTCAAAGTACTCATTTCGGGAACCTCAACTTAATTTCTGCACGTTTCGCCGCCCAAGTTCCAGCGGCAACCTCGCCAGCTTGCTCCTCAAAAAATAGTACATCAGACTCTGCTTGGTAGGCACCACGGCGGTTGATTTGAACCACTTCTGCTGCTCTAGCTGCCGCGCCATCCGCCCAGGCTTTTTCCTGCGCGTCTCTCGCGGTTTCTTCAGCGGCTGTGAAGGAGATTTTCACGCTATTGACCATATGATGTCTAGGCATATTCTTCTCCTAAGAGGTTGCTAAACCATACAGATTCATCTCACCAGAGGTGAGCGTTCCGGCGGAAGGGTAAATCTGAAACTGAGTGATTGCCGCTGATGCAGCATTCAAAGTGCCTGTGATCTGGCCACCTCTGTTTGTACCACCCGTCCCGACCCCGTTTTGCATCCCACGCCACATACACCACCTAGCTCCAGCTACTCCGTCCATCTGAATGAAGAAACTGTAGCCCTCGCCGGTAGCATTTCCGGTATTCGCATTAACCCGTGCCGTGGTTGAAGAGCCACTATCACTGGCTTGTGCCGCATAACTAGTCCCGCCGCATTCACCTATATGATAGCTATAAGACGAGTCAGAAATGATTCCAGAAGCAGTGCCAACTCGACAGTAAGTTACTGCACTGTCATCGCTGACAACCAAATCAGTCCCGGTAATCATATAGGTCGAATATGTAGAAGACATTCCTGAGATAACCAGGGTCGCGCTTGCACTTGCAGTGCTTTTAGCAATCCATGTCCAAGCGCCGCCGCCACCCGCATCTTCAAAGGCTGGTTGCGCCCCCGCTCCTGCCGAGGTGAGTACCTGACCGTCGTTCCCCGTGGCGATGGCCACTGGATTTCCGCTGGCATCATATGAGATGATATTGCCATCGGTTCCCGCTGCCATCTTCGCGAGCGTCACAGCGTCATCATTTATTTTGGCGGTTGTGATGGCATCGTCTCTAATGGATGCCGTTGGAACACCCGCAACAGACCCTACTTTAAATCCAGCGCCGAGATCAGGAACCCCGGTCCCTTTTCCATCGAGCGAGAGGTCCGTGTTGGTGCCAGTCGCGGCTTCAATTGCATCTGTCTTTAGCGTACTCATATTATCACCAAGGTTCCTTCCACAGTTAAGGTATAACTGCTGCTTACCGTAAGCGGTCCTGTTGCCGAAGCATTCTCTGTTGAAGAAATGGTCACATTTGCATCAAGGGCCAATTCATTTATCCTAAAAATATCCCCTGCCGACGAACCCGTAGTGCCATTGTCTCCCTTGAAGTACCCAGCCCCAGCACCAATCCCACCCCAGGCAGGACTTGCTCCAGAATATCCCTCAAATTCGTTGGTCGTACTGTTATAGCGAAAATCACCTACCCCCGGAGAACCGTCTCGTTGGCCCGTAGTTCCCACAGGCATTCGAGCACTGGAGGTGTAATTATGAGTGACTTTTGCGCTTAACGAAGAAGTCGAAGTCACGGCTAATGTGCTACCAAGCGTAGCCGCTCCATCTACAGCAGCCGCTCCCGTAACTTCCAGAGTGCCTACCTGTAAATCAGCCAAAGCATCCGTTACAACAGCCCCGGCCCCCGCTCCGTCACAATAAACAATGGCATTCTTACCATTCTGAAGCGTCACATTGGCACCACTTCCTTGGCTGAAAAGCAGTGAATACGGGCCACTGGAACCCGCATCGGTAGTCGCATTCTCAAAGATAAACCAAGCCGTAGTAGTGTTAGGGGCTACGGTAATTGTGCAGTTTTGGCTCAAAGATCCCGTGAACTTAATAACACGGAACATTCCATCCTGAAGATTTTCCGTTCCGCTACCTGGGGAAGCTTCTCGAACCGTAAGAGTAGCTGTAGCCGCATCAGACAGAGCCACCGCCTTGTACGCAGCTATCCGATCTAAAATATCAAAGTTAAAATTGGTTGTATCACCCCAGGAGCCTGTTTGATCTCCAGCGGCCATCTCTTCGATGCCAAAATTGGTTGTATACGATGAAGCCATATTACTATCCTACGCCGCTATCGGCACCCAATTAGCATTTTGTGTCGTATCTACAACACTCCAGACATTTGGCGTTGTTACAAGTCCTTGTGCCTGAACACCTGTAACACTAAACGAAACACCCGTTCCAACGTCAGCTATGGCGCCTGCCGCTTCGACTCCAGTAACTCCGAAGATATTCTCCGTAGATACCGTAACAGACCCTATTCCCCCCGCCCCCTGAACACCGGTAGCTGAGAGAATCGCATTGGTGACTACCGTAGAAGTGCCAACGGCACTTGCGGCCCCAACACCAGTGACTTCCACCGTTTTGGGGAATGCCGCAGAACCCACTTCTGCCGCAGCTTGAACACCCGTAACTGCCAAAGGAGCCGGTTGGCTCCAAGGGCCACTACTCCAAGTTTCTCGACTCCAACCGTATAAAAGGGCCACTCTGGACCTCTTATGCTATGCGAATAAGCGCGTTGTTGGCGTCATTCGCGGGATATTGGATCGTAAAATCTCCGGCACTCGATGATTTATCTCCACCGAAATCCAGAACACAAACACTCGGATAGGCTGCGTGATTAACGGTTGCGCCTGTCCCGGCTGTATTCAAGGTGGAGTTATAAATTACCGCGCACCTTGCACCCGTAATGGTCGAGGTACTCCAGGTCGTATCTGCAAAGTCCAGAAAGGCTGTCGGAACAGAGGAACTATTGTCAGAAAGACCCAAGGTCACAGAACCCAAGGCAGCTCCTCCGGCTGAGTAAGCCGTTCCACTTACTTCATTTGTGGCCGTATACCCAGTCAAATCCTCATTAGCATCGGTGCGACTTGAAGTAAACATCGCAATCTTAAAGGTATCCGCAGAAATCCCAGAAGATCCTGTCCTCGTGTGGTCGAGCCAAAAATGGATCCCCACCGTGATCTCTTTTTTATAAGTACCACACATGGCCTGATTAATAGCCATTTCATAATCTCCTTATAATCTCGGCCATGTCTTCATGCCCTTGCTTACGAAGTAAGGCCCAAATAGTGGTTCTTTCACTTTGCGCCATTTGGTTAAGATAATAGAGTATAACATCTCTAATGTTGTTTCTATACGTCACCGCCTGATCCCGTATGGGAGCGGGGGCCTTTTCATTAATAGCCATAATCTTGTTCATAGCCATATCAGCCATTGTTTCGGGGCTATGACCGCCATCACTCGAGGTGAATATTTTAACTTGGCCTACGTCTCCTTTTCCGTTTGCCTGGAACATTATTGAACAGCGGCTCTTACTTTATCATAACGATATTCTTCCGTAACTTGTTGAGCCTCTCCTAAATTCTTCAACCCCTGCAAAGACTCCAAGTATCGGTTGTTATAAAAAGTAAGTAGATCCTGTTCCCCCTTCATAAACGTATAAGCCTCAACCAAACTCCCATAAAGAATAGCTAGTTCCGCATTATCTCCTAACCAACTCGTTCCGTCAGCCGTTTCTGTGATGGAAGTCGGACGGAAAAAATAATGCAGTTCCATCGTCAAAGCACCATTTGGAGTAGGTGCCAGCAAAAACGTAGATTCATTCCAATCTCCGTAATATGCGGGAATACCCGTAGTAGACGGATCAGGGGTGTAGTCCTGCAAAAAAGTTACGTGTTTGTACAACAGAAACTCATTACTGGAACCGTTAATTACACTTAATGAAAAGGGAGCTAAAAAATCACTGGGTTTGGACAGGAATTTTTGAGAAGCTGTTGTAGTTCCTTGCGAGTTTCTCCTAAAAACATCTAGTTGAACTTCTTTTAGAATACGTTCTTCTGCATTAATAATGAAACGGCTCAACTGATTTACAAAAGTAGTTTCCGAGTTGTCCGTGTAATCTTGAATGGCGGTTTTTAATGTTGCGAAAGTATAAGCCATATTAAGCGCTCACCGTTACAGGTCCAGCCGAAGAAAACCCACCGCCACCCTTGATGTTACCCGTGGTTGCTGTTCCGCTGCCAGAAGTAAATGTGTATCTGTCGGCATTAACTTTTGTGATGGAAAATCCGCTGGAATCCTCTATAGCACTAGAGGTGAACCCATCAAAAGATTCTACTTTTCTAAACCTCACCGTATCTCCGGTACTTCTCCCGTGTCCTGGTTCAGTGACGGTAATGACGGCTGACCCACTGCTCCCAGATGTAAAAGGATTAAAAGGAAGAAGAACCGTTGAGGCCGGCTCTGTTCTATCTGGACGGCTTATCCGTAACGCTTGGGGGTCGATAATATTACGTCGTGGATAAAGCTGCGGCTGCTTTACCTCAAACTCATCTTGTCCAACTAATAAGCCGTTCCACTCTTTGATCATATTAGGAAGAGGATAAGCGCGCCCTGACCTGTCCGATATCCCTAGAGCATATTTACCGCCAGCATACCTGGGCATTTTAGACTCTCAATGACTGATACGTTGGGACAAGGCGAAGAGGGATTCCATGATCGATATCCTGAGAAGCCGCTCTTTCAAACTCCTCCTCATAGAACACCTTTAAAACTTGAGTCCTCTGAGGAGCTTTTTTAAGCGAGATATGATACGCCAGGCCAGCAACAAGACAAGGGAGAAACCTAAAAGGTATGTCTGGGTTATTTGTGGCGGCATCAGCATCCTCTATACGTTTTACTCTGTAATAGATTAAAGAATCCGTTGAATTCTCCGGAAGAGGCCAAACCGTCAACGTAGGTGTGATTTGGCGGTTTATATAAAATTGAGTAGGTCGCCCCTGAGTGGTTTTTGTTGGTATGTTCAAATACTCTTGCCGACTAATTCTAGTGATGCCAATATCTTCGTTGCTTCTGCGAAGAACAACTTCAAGAACATCCACAGTAGATTGAACATCGGACAAACTAATAGCAGCCGAAACAGTTGTCGTGGCTGAACTCGAGGATCCGGTTATTGTTTCTGACGCGGAAAATGTCCCATTCGGAACCGTTAGGGTAAGGGTGGTGGCGGATGGCTTTGTTATTATATCCGCAGTAGCTTCGCTAGTTCCTCCAGTTATTGTTTCCCCAATAGAAAACGATGCTGAAGACGCCACGGTCATGGTAATGGCACCAATTGGATAAGTGGCAATAGCAGATGAGGTTGATAATTGAGCAACGGTTTGAGTAACTTGCTCAATAGTCCATAGATTAAGACCTCTATTGGACCAATCAGCGAAAAGCAAACTTAAAGAACGGCGCGCCGTTCTTGAATCATAACCAGTACGGAGTTCAAGGCCACAGCGCTCAAAGGCTTCCTCTGTTATCTCGGCCATGTCTAGATTAAAATCAACCGACCCAGAAGTTGCCATATCTTATTCCTTAGCCAAAAAGGGCCGACTTAATTCCCATAGCCAACTGAGCAAGAATAAGGAAGCCGACACCCCAAAGTATTCTGTTTACAGTATCCACCGATTTCTGAATATGTAATAAGTCATTTGTTTTTATGACTTCTATCTTTTCAGATATCAGCTTCAATTCTCCGCGAATTTGAACGATATCTAGTTCATTTTTTCGTTCAATTTCGCTCATTGCTTTTAGAACTCTTTAACACAATCAAGCACTATCATGTATGTGTCCGCAGCCCCATGCCCAATAGTAGTAAACCTTAAATCTCCCGTGGGACTAGAGGCGCTGTTAACAAGTCCTCCAAAGGAAGAAAAGTCCAGATCCCCTTGATACCCTGAAGGGAGTTCCACCGCCAACGTATCGGTACTGGCATCCCATAAAATCTTCACGGACAGGCCGATGGTGCTGAACCATATCTTGTTGATACGAAGATTGCTACAGGCCGTGCCGTCTTGAAGAGTTGATAGGCCAGAGACATCCACTGCCATAACAGCGCTCTGGCCAGTATCAACATAGGTGTAAGCAAAAGACTTGACTAGTTTTCGAGGGCCATCCTCAATAATCTTCTCGGTAAAAGTATCGGCCATAGCCTACTCCTTAATTTCTCCTGGCAAGACCATCATCTTCTACGGTTGATCATTAAATTGGGTCATGCCATCCGTGGTTCTTTGAGAGGCAACCCAGATATAATCGCACCAAGCAGCATCCGCCGTAGTCGTACCAGACAGGGCACAAAACCACGGAGTCAAAGCCGAAGTTGGAATATTCGCCGTAGTAGTGGTTTTCAAGACACGGTCAACATAAAACTCAACCTGTCCCGTCCCTTTGACAATAAAGCCTAAACGACGAGTGTTGGTAATATTTGCAGAAGACTCAGCCCCATCGGCAAAATCAACTCCTGTATCAGTCTTGGTTTCCGTTCCGCCACTATCGCAGTTAGCGTAAATATCAGCGGCGCCTTCAACCAGCAAGAAACCAATCTGGTTACTTGCCGTAAAGGGAACGCCAGTGGCAAATGTACCATTTTCTGCCAGACCAACGAACATATCCATATCATCAGCATCAGCCACAGCAACATTGGCCTCAAAGAAGATAAGCTTGCTTGCTTCGGCCATGAAAATTTCATTGCCTTGGATCGAACCACCGGAATTATCGGTTGAGCCATCCCCAGTGGATTTTGCCCATCCACCAACATGGTCAGCTAGAAGAGTTAACGTACCACTGTTAAGAACAGCCTTGGTCCAATCATCCGTGTCATCAATATCAACACCAGTGAAGTCGTCATACTTGAAGACATAGTCTGGATTAACTTGGATCGGGAGATTCTTGAACCATGATCCTAAAGCGCTGGCATCACTACCGTGACCGCTATACATAATAGGACCAGAAAAACGTGTCGTACCCATTGGGTTTCTCCTTACGAAAGATATGCCCTAGAGTCTTCGTAAGCGTCTGCTGGGTCAGTCGCTAGGGCTATGAGTCCCAGAAAGTGGGGAGGGGTTTCCCCCTCCCCGTGTTCTTTATGCGCCAGGAGATCCAAATACGCAACGCGGATCCGACCACCCAAAGCTATAACGCTCACGGGCTTTAAACCTCACATTACCAGTATCAAAATCGCCTTCCATCTTCGTAGACATCGGCATCCGCTCAAAATGGATGAAACCGCGTGGTGCATCAGTTTTGATGAACCAAGCATCCGTGTCTGTCAGATAGTGGTTGACAGAATAGCCTTGCGGAAGCATTCCCAAGTTCCGCGTAGCATTAATGTCATTATCCGCCGTACCTGGGCGAAGAGTGGATTCAAGAAGACGATCCGCTACGAACTGGAGAGCGGGAGGAACAATCATCTTTTCACCACGTACCGAGACTTTAAGGCCGCGCTCATCAACATAAGCTGCAATGTCAATGAGAGCATTCTCAAGGCTCGTTTCGTTCAAGTCAGCAGCAGTGCTAGGCTCATTGCGAAGATCGTTGTTATTCACAAGAGGATGGTCCGTAGCACAAAGCTCCTTACCGTCACCACCCGTATACGAGCTATCAAAAGCGTTGTTGAGCGTAGCGGCACCCTTAACTTGTTTGGTGTTCGCCATGCTACGGGCCAAAGCTTTTGTGTAACGAGAAGCTAGACGGTCATAGAGATTATCCTCGATCGCTTCTTCCGTAATGGAGAAAGCAAGCGCGATAGTCTCATGCGTATACCTTGCAGTATACGCTTCCTGCGCATCATCAAATGAAATTGCCGATCCTTCCGATTTGACGGGTGCTGACCCGAAACCGGAAAGCATAACCTCCTCCTCAAATGCGCGTTCTGAGGATTCAGTATCATAAATCTCGGCAGATTCGTTATCGTACCTGGCGTACTCAAGTCCAAACAAGGCATTGAGGCCAGGCTCTAGCTCTTTAGCTAATTGAGCTCTACTTATAGCCATTTCTCAAGTCCTCCTACACGCCAGTGGTTGAAGGCGTACCAGCCGCAATAGCGCCGTTGTTGCTATTGAAGTGGTTGTTCAACCTAACGATTGCCCCGATACCAGCCGCTGTGAAATCAGCATTCTCTGGATCATCAAGCCAACCCACAATCCGCATTTGCAGAGCGGCTGTGGTGGCAATCGTGCTGATTGCCAAGCGACCAAGGGACACGCCAGTAGCATCTGTCCCTGTGATAACTGTTGAGAAGTTAGCATTTTCAAAAACTGCGGCACGAGCCGTAGCCTTACTCGTCCAAGACGCATCCGTTGCAATAAGATAAAGTTGCATCGGATCGTCATTGACGTATGCTTTAACGGGGTGGTTGGAATCTGCCCCGGACCCGGGCCAGTAATTTTTCCAAACAGGTTTTCCAGTGGTCGAATCCACATACTCACAACCCTGAAATACGCCCAGCATACCAACTGTTCCACCAGCAGCCGCCCCTGGAGGGCCGATATAGCCGGTGGAAAGAGGAATCACAGGTTCGCCGTGATACAGCTTATCTGTGAGGCCGTTCGCAATCTCATACGCGGAGTATTGGGTCATACCAGTGGAGTTAGAGGCCGAGCCCTGTTTGCTCAAAGGGCGAAGGCCAAAGCTTCCATTGCTATTTGCCATCTACATTGCTCCTAGTCCTCTTCTTTTTGAGGACCGCCAAAAGTTACACGAGAATGCCTATCAGGTTTACTAATAGGCATCGCCGGATGTTGCTCACGAGCTAAGTCGTTATCAACAGCCGCCATTTGATTTCGAGTCATGCTCTGAAAATATTCTTTGCGTTCCTCGACAACCTCAACTGGAATCTTAGCAAGCAATAATCCGCCTACTCCAATAACGCCGGCATGTTTACCGTCTTCGATGGTCGGTATCTCAAAGTCTGGATAATCTTCACCGCGTACCAATTCCCAACCTTCACGGCTGCGAGCCGCTACATTTTTGCGGTCATCAAAACCCATAACTTCTGCCCGAATCCACCTATGTCGAAAACCTTCCGGTGCAGGCGGTGCGTCCAACATGGACGGTGGCTTCCAAGGTTCCCTGCGCGCTTGTTTTGCGCGTGTGCTGTTAGTCCTAGGCGTTCTCGTAGACTTTTGGAGAGCTGCGTTCTCTATTGTCATGATCAATCCCTCACATATTTTGCGTATTCTTCAAGCGGCACATTGAGCCTCTTTGCAATCGCAACTTGAGAGGGCGTTAATCGCACAGTTTTTCGTCCACTTCTGTTGCGGGATGCGGAAGCTTCGGCTGACGCAACCTTCTTGCTTCCCCCGTTTGACGGAGATTTCTTGCCGAGTTTATGAGGAAACTCGTCAATCATTCTTTTGTCCAGTTCAGCATAGTACTCATCGGATTGAGGATCAAACCCCTCATCTTCTATTAACCGCCTATGAACTCCAAAAGCGGCATATGTCATAACTTCGTCCTGGCCAAACCAGTCATGCCTTGCTGCCCAAGACTCTGCTTTAGGGTCAGCCTTAGCTGGAGGTTGCGGACGAGGTGCTTGTTCAGGAGGGGGAGGGGGAGATTCTACTGCTCTCTGTTGTGCAGACGCCAACCTTCCCTTCTCAACCGATAATGCTGCCAACGCTTCTTGCGCTTCGACAATCTTATCTACATCACCATTTTCATGGGCCTCTTTGAGAAGACGTTTAGCTGAATCAAGTTGGGAGGTTACTCGACCACCAAATTGCTCTTGATACCCCTTATCAAGCGATTCAAGCCTACCTTTTAAGGAATCATTTTCCTTCTTGACGTTCTCGGCATACTCAACCGCCGTCTGCTTTTGACGTTCTTCTTCCCTAAATCTCTTTGTCAGCTTGTCAATACGGGACTTAACACCGGCGCTATATTCTTCAAGTTCCTCTTCATTTTCTTCTTGGGGAACTTGCTCTGTCTCTTTAGACGCCTCTCTAGAATCATCTTCTTGTGGAATATCTACATCAACTGGCGATTCGTCTGAATCACCTACTTCAATGGGTTTTTCCTCTGGCATGTCATCATTCCTAATTTCTCCTTCTTCTTTCTAGACATGTTTAATATCGTCAGGTTCCTTAATAGTCGAAATAACCTCGTCATCATTGATTATACGGACTTCTCCCCCGTCAATCTTGAAACGAGCGCCAGCATACCTACCAATACAGATCCACTGACCTTCTTCGCACCATGGCTCACGATCCGGGCCAAACTTACCCTTGTCCTGATACGCCAATGGTCCAACTTTAAGGACATAGGCAACAACAGTTGCCAATGCCTCACGATCTCTTGTTTGATCTGGGATATGAATGCCGCCGTCAGTCGTGGCTTTGCCGGCATACGGCATTACAAGAATACGCCATCCTGTTGGCTGCGGAAGACGCTCACTCAGGGATAAATCAAGTAAGGAAGGATCTAAGACCTTATCTTCCTGGCTTACATACGCAGAGGCTACCGCTTGCTTTTTCTGCTTTGCTTTCTTGGCTATGTGATCAGGAACATATAAAGTCTTGCTCATTCGTCCTCCGTTTTCTGCAACTGATCTTTTATCTCACGTTCAGAGAACTCAAGTCCCTGAAGTTCTCCGACCAGTTGTTTGTATGTTTCCATGCTCTTTGGACTGCCTTGGAGAATAGCTTCCTGCGTTAGAGATATTCTCTCTTGAATAGCTTTCAGTAAGGAATACGCGAAAGTTGTGGGATCCGCCATGCTTTAATAAGAACCACTGAATCTTTTCCCGCGAACTGCGCCGCCCTTGGCGTATTTGATTGTCTTAGGGCTTGGCTTACCTTTATGCACGCCGCCATGCATATACCCAAGTTCCTGATATGTGTCATGTACCACGCCACCCATATTGCGGTCATACGAACCACCTTCAGCATCCTTCGCGACTTTTTCGTAAGCCTTCCGTAAGGCAGAATCGGAAAGATCAAGAAAATACGCACCATTTTCCGCCCCTGTAGTTTCCATAATAAAATTAATGTCCGCAGTTCTTGCGGCATCACTGGGATACTTGTAATCAGAAGTCGCTTTTTCTTGCCCGGGCATCAGCAGGTTCTCCTATTTCCTTTTTACTTAGACCCATTAAAACGGTCACGCAAGCTGTTTGTGAATTGCCACAGTGCGCTTACGTTCTTTTCAGCTTGTTCCATCTTCGCTTCCAGCTTAACCACGCTCACATAGGTTTGCTTTTTCTCCAACTCTCGGAGATCGCGTTGTAGCGCCTGAACTTGGGATTGTAAGCGCACAGCTACGACCAACGCGCCAACCACAAAGACTACTAGCGGAAGTAAGGTTTTGAGAAGATCCAATCCCACTCATTCGTCCCTCTCTGCTCAAAAAGCCCTCGTCTTCTTGGCCATACCGCCATCGTTCATCGTGATGTAGTCCTGTATGGAAACATCTTCAACATTAACAGGTTGAGGGCGTATGTTTCGAGCAAGGTAATTAGCCACTCTCATGTCATCGCGAGGTGAAAGTGTAGCACGGGGGTTCCGCATAAGTTTAGCAACGGAATCCACAGTTGCCCTGCTTGGTCTTTGATTAGGCATTAGAAAGTCCCCTTCCCATCGTTGTTGTTGAAGTAACGACCACGGACCTGGAACTCACTGCCTTTGATTAACTGCTCCGTGCCGCCCTTGAGTTTCTCACGGCCCCATTCGATGGGAACATCTTCACTACCATGAGTGATGTCATAGACGTGACCGCCTTCCATGTACCCAGCCACATCATTCATCTTTTTCGCTTTAGCCATAAGACTCCTCGCTTCCTGTTTTGGAATGTCCATCTGATCGGACATTTGCGTAATATTCCCTAAATTCGATCTATTCATGCCCTTTTCCCTAATTTGTTTCACGTGAAACATTACGCCTTTCTTTTTCGTTTAGCCCTGTGCGTCTTAGCCCGATAGGCTTCATACGCTTTTTTAGCCGCCTTTAAGGTCTTATATACAGCGCCGCCAAAGGTCCAGCCGCCCTTTACCTTACGGATAGGCATTAATTGCCACGCCCCGCCGCCCCTTGTTCGATGCGCTCTCTATTCACTTCAGCGCGCAACAATGCGATATCTTCCTGAGAATCTATCTTCTCACGTGCCAAAACCTGTTTTTCATCCTCTTTTTCGACCTCAAACGCAAGCTTTTCGGAAAACTCGTTAGCCTTACGCTGTACATCTGCCGCCTTGATGTCCAATTCCTTGGAACGTAGCTGAACCAAGGGATCCACTTCGCCTTCGGGCGGCGGCATCAGCGATGCCATAACCTCATCGGTATACTGAGCAATATACTGAGCAACCTTAGCCTCAACATCCACTGGCGGCGGCTGCTGTCCCATTTGCGCTGCCTCTTGCGCTGCAATTTGCATCTCAGCCATAGCAACACCTCTCGCTTTATAAGCAATATGCTCGCAAAGATGGGCCTGCAAAAGCGCAAAAATAGGCGGTGTTGAGGCTGGAATAGGCGTTTTCATGAATAAAATATGCGCCGTCATATGGGCATCATGATCCTGGGTCGGGAACGCTTGTAAAGTCTCCTGGATAATAGAACGAGCATTCTCGATTGCCGGGTCGATGGGTTGAGGCGGCTTGGGTGCTGGTAAAAGAGATTCTATGTTCTGTACCCCTATCGCCTCATAAATTCTCCGATATGCCTCGTAGAGATTGTGCATTTGCGGATTTGACTGTGCTAATTCCAACTGTGTCTGTGCCAAAGCCAGCCGCTGCGACATCGAAAAGATGTTGGGGTCGGATACAGGAATGACATCAATGCGCTCATCAAAATCAGCCTGCTTGATCATGGCCTCTGCACCCCAGACATTATAGGGGTACATCGGCGGCAGAGACTCGGCAAAAACCTTGCCTAACATACGGAATTCTTGTTTTTGCGCGTAATACAAACGCTTGTGAATTGCGGACATGACCTTTGAGCCACGCTCCAAAAGCGCTACCGTTGTTCCTACAGCGGCTTGCTGATTTCCATCTCCAACCTGTAAATCAGCAATTGCCGCAAACCGGCGCCCCGCATCAACAACAAACCCAAGAAGAGCCATTAATGTTTGGCTTGGTTCTTTGTACGGCAACGGGAGAATACTCTCTCGAAGAGCTCCACCGGGAACATCAATATCGCGAAACTCACCAGGAGACAAAGGCTCGTCAGCATCACGGATGCGAATACCGCGAGCTTTAAAGCCAGCGGGAAGATTAGCAAGTGTTCCAGCATCGATTAGCTGCCTTAGAATAGAGGTTGCAGAACGACCTAAACCCCCAATCATGTGCAACAGGCCGAAGCCGTAGAACCCAAGCCCCGGAAGAAATTTGTAATGGGAGAAATACTGAAGCTTTCTGTAAAGCTCGTCTCCCTCACGCCAGTTGCGGCGAATAGATAAAATCTTAGAGCTACCCTCATCTATCGTCACAATATATGGAAGCTTGATTCCAGTCGGCTCATTATCCAAAGGACTTACATGCTCAAACCCAGGAAGATCCAACTCCGTGTGAATCTCCAGAAGCGTACAATCTTGATCGTCTATGGTCTTATGTATTCCTGAGAGTTCCCGTTCCTTGTCGCGAACCTCGTCTTCCTGTTCATAAGGAACAAGATCTATCTCGCGATAAAACCCTCCAGCTTGGAACTTGCGAATATCGTTATCGTTCATACGTATGACGTGAACCACACGGGATGCCGATGCCAGATCGGTGGCGTTGTAGGGAACAATTAAATCATCCGCAGGAACAAACCGCGCAACGGCTCTATCCAAAATATCATCAAAATAAACCTTCTTGAACGCGCTACCAGCCAGAGGAAGGTAAAACAACAGGCGATCCATCTCAGGATCATATTCCTCCATGACATGAATAATCTGATAGTTCATAAATTCTTGAATACGTTTGGACTGTGCTTCCACCTCTGGGGTTGCCGCACCAATGACTTGTGTCCTCACCGGCCCTGAACTCGGCAAAAGCTCCTTGTAGGCTTGCGCCTGGAATTGCGTAACGGCTTCGGCAATAAGTGGATGCGTTACACCACTCGATCCACGGAAGGGTTCTTCACGCTGCTCGTATTTTATGCCTAGTAAGTCCAAACCATCCTTATAAGAGTCTTCCCAATCCTGCCGGCCACTCCTGTCCTCCTTGTAAAGCCCAACAAGATCACTGGAAATATCCATGAGAATCCTCTCATCGATAATTTCCGCCAAATTCGCGTCAGGTTCCGCTTGAAGCTGCTCTTGAACAACTTCCTCAAAGTTAAGAACAACGGAGCCATCTTCCTCTTCCAGCATCTCTGTCGGCTCTTCTATCTCCTCAACCTCTATTTCCTCATCCGTTAACCCACCGAGAGGCATCCCTTGCGAAGGGAGGTTGTTATCAATAAGAGATATCGGTTGTCTTGCCATTATCTAGCTACCTTTTTATACTTTTCCCAGCTACGCAAGCCGCCCAAACCCAACATGCCTAATAAAACGGGCATCATCGTGCTTAAATCAAGCGTGGGAAGATGAACCAAGTTCCCTGTCTGCCCCATGACAAAAATGGCTATCGGCTGGACCAAGTACGTATAGAACAAAGCAAGCCCGCATGTCCAACCAACGAAGGGTCGCCAGCCGGCAACGAACATAGATTTATGGCTCGCTTCCGCCTTATTTACCTCTAATTGAGCCAAGTCTATAGAGGCAAGATGATCGGTTAGTTTTGCCTCGATCTCTCGAGTGGCCTTTTCCTTTTCTTCCTTGTTTGGGAAGAACCTATCAAGAACATCACCAACTACAGGAAGAAGTGTTGGAAGAAGACTAGCGAGCATCTTCTACTTCCTCTTCAGGCTCTGGTTCATCCCCTAGGATTTTGACACCATATCCTGAATCTCTCAGAAACAGTCGAATTTCCGAGATCGGCCTGGACCACGCCATATGCGATACAACGCTACCCCAACCATATGCCGATATCATACTCGGCACCCCAATCAACTCATAGTGGTTGCGCGGGGAATACACATAGAGAGATCCACCGCTATTGCCGTAGATTATCGGACTGGTTGAGAGGTATAGGGCATTACCGGACTGGTCCCTGCCATAACCCGCAAGTAGTCCCATAGTTGGAAAAGGGGGTTTCCCAAGACCAGCCCCTACCGCATATACGGTCTGGAAAATCCACGGCCCCTCATCTACATCTTCCGGATAAAGCCTAGCGACATAGGGCATTGCGCGTTCCGTATCGGAAATCTGCAAGAGCGCCAAGTCTCGACTTTTATCGTAGGCTTTTATATGCGCTAGTCGGCCAATAGTGCCTACCGCTGTACTAAAATTATTATACTCCCAGAGGTCCACGTTAACTGGTCTGCGTGTCTCAGTCTCTACGTTCTCCTGCTTGTCCGAATTCCATACTTTGGTAATCTTTACGTAGTTCTGGATGACATGCCAGTTTGTAAGGACATAGCTTTCATATTCCCGGTCTTCGTTCTGTTTGGAATAAATAACTGTCCCGGACCCTGAACCATTGCCCAAGCGCACAAGAACTGTTGGATAGAGCATCTCCAGATGTTCTTGTTCCGGCACCACCCCACTTTTCTCGGGATTGGCAAAAGCTGACGCCGAGAAGGTTAGAGCTACGACAATAAGAAATGTAATTGCAGTCTTACGGAAAGTATTCATTCCTGAACCCCTAGTTTTACACCCCCAGGATTCAAATCCTGGGGGTGCCTACAGTAAACCGTAGGATTAGTATACGCCCTTTTCCTTCAAAACAAAGGCAAGAACACCTACCGCAATACCAGCCATGATTAAATACGGTTGATCTATCAAGATTCCGACACCCATAACTGCGACACCTACCGCAGCGTAAGTGGAAGGTTCGCGCACACGTCCCATAGCCCATTTAAGCATTAAAGCCTCCTAGTAAAATTGACGGGGTTGGGTCTTATATATAGGTTCCTCGTCTTTTTCATCACTGTCAAGACGAAGAAAACCCCCCTTACGATATCTTATTAGAGCCATGCTCATACTGTCGCAGTAATCGTCATAATCGCCATTGGGAAATGCCGCGCATTCCTCAATAACCTCCTCCGAAAACTTCTTTTCCGGCGCCCAAACCTTCCCTGACTCGAAAATCGGCGCCACCATATGCATCCTGGTGTGCTTATCCTTGCCCTTGGACGGCGTATAATTCACCACAGGTATGCCCATCGTCCTCAATTCGTCCGTGAGCGGTGTTCCAGTGGCCTTCGCCTCGATCAAAACCATATCCGGCTCCCAGTACTCGTACTCCTGCATGGCCTGAGACTTGAGTTCAGGGAAATCCCACCGCCCCCGCTTCGCATCCATAAGGATCAAATGATCGGCGCCGCCCTCATCAGGCTGAAATACCCCCCATGTGGTGATGGCCGAGTAATCCGCCGTCTCCTTCTTGCTAAACGCCGTATCATAACTCTGCATGATGTAACTAACAGGAGGTATGTCGTCCTTCTCCCACTTGTTCCACCACTCCTTCTTTATTATCGCACCTTCTTCCGCCGTGGGATTCTGCTGCCACTGCGCATTCCACTTGCCCAAGGACAGAGAAGCCTTGACCCTGAGTAACTCGTCCTTGTTCCAAAACTCCGGCCACAGTACGTTGCCAGACGGCAATATGGCCGGAAACTCCACAACCTCCCATTGATCCGCCATGACATCCGAAGCCTGGGACTTGATGAGTTTCCCCGTCAAATCCTTCATGGACCACCGCGTCATTACTATGACAATGGATCCTCCCGGCTGAAGCCTTTGTCTCGGTCCTGACGTATACCACTCATACGCATGTTCCATCGCACTCTCGGAAAGTGCATCCTGCTCCGAATGCGGGTCATCGATAATAAGAAGATCAGCACCGCGACCCGTAATCGCACCTCCCACACCAGCCGCGTAATATTCGCCGCCCTGACCCGTGTCCCAACGTCCAGCCGCCTTGGAATCAGCCCGTAAATCCACATCGGGAAATATCTCCCTGTAACGATCCATCTCCATTAAATTACGAACCTTACGGCCAAAACGTACCGCCAGTTCAGCCGTGTGCGTCGTCTGAATGATCTTTAACTTCGGATTCTTGCCGATCAACCATGCCGGCAGCAAATATGACGCAAACTCCGACTTGGTATGACGAGGCGGCATGTTGACAATGATCCGTGATCCAGGGTCCACCGCCAATTTCTCAAACTGCGCCGCTACCTGTTTGTGATGAGAACCCTCAATAAATCCATCGTATACATACTTTACAAACAGCATGAACGAATCTTGAGCCTTGTCGCGAACCTGTAACGTCTTGCGCGCTTGCTCCAGCGCTAATATCTCGCGAAGTACCTCGTCAGGTGCGTTTAGCACGCTTCCACTCCAAATATTCCGCGCCCTGCTCTAAATCCACAAATGAATGTATGCGGGACGCCGGGTTCGTGTCCTTTGGATCTATTACAAATAGTACAGTAGCCCCATACTTGTCACTATTATACCCGTGCCGAACAGCATAACGGTCCAAAAACTTATACCCCCTGGCGCGACCAAAGAAAACCACCCGGCCATCGTCCAACTCCTCCGTGGATAAACCCCACGTGTGCCGATGACCGGCAACATATATGTCCGCATCCTCGTCCCATAACGCCGCACGCTTCTGGCCATGCATTACATTGTATATAGAACTGCCCTTGTGATCGTGCGCAGCGTCAACCCGTACCTCCAAAGAAGGAAATACCAACTTAAACCGAGCTCGCCACTCGATCATGGGTATCTGCTCCACGTTTATCGTCTTGAGATACGTCGAAAACTCCGAATGCATCATCTCATGATTACCGTGTAACCATAAAACCCACGGTATCTTCGCATCCCGCAAAAACCACCGCGATAAACGCTGCTCCGTGGGCCGTGAAATGTCCTCATCCGAATAAAGCTGAAGTAACCTCCCGTAACTCCAGTTGTCCGCTGTATCACCAATGTTGATCGCCATCACGCCGTCCGTCTCCGACATGATCTTTACATCACGCTTCAATAAAGGAATGTTGCAACTCGGACCTAAATGAGGATCCCCAACTACAGCCAACCCAATAGGATCGTCAGACCGTACCTTTATCGGAAACCACCGCTGAGACTGCTCATACGCCAGCTTCTTCTCAAACCGACGCTCCATGTGATCCAAAATCTCAGGCGCACTGATGTCGTCGTCGTCAAAAACAGGAAGATCAAAATCAGACTCAGAAGAAATTCGACGCGGAACAAAATCCCGCTCCCGTGCGCGCTTCAATCTATTACGCACAGTGCCAATAGGCGTGTTTAAAAAACGTGCCGCAGCGCTTACGTTACCCGTGTGCTCTACCGCATCAAGCGCTTCCTGGCACAAAACCAGAAAATCTTTACTCATATACACTACCAATAATCAATTCTGATAATAATAACAAGGTTATATGTCATACGTGTAAAGGAGGGTGGGCCAATGACAGATATCCATAATTATTTGTCCACGGCACTGTTTCACCCCTCTCCCCCTGAAGGGCGCCGGCGCCCGACCTTGACCGACAGTCAAGCATCGCCGACATATAGTTGACGTTGGGCCTAAGTACCTAACCCCGATGGGCCAAAAGAAAGGGCGGCACGAATGCCGCCCCGAGTTGCGTTGGCTATTGGTTTCTATTTTGCGGGCGGGAATGATCCCATACGATAGTTGTTCTCATATTCCCAAAGCTTGCGCTTCAACCCTTCATTCTCTGCGCATAACTCCGCGATGCTTACTTTATGCTTGCACGCTTCATTCTCAATCAGCCTATCTTGCTCCGCAACGTCATTGGTTTGCTCTAATTGACCAAACAAGTCTTGCAAGCTTTGTAATGTTTTA
>VTLG01015848.1_pt1 | contig 18910 bp, 15 predicted proteins | sample 4694571 | NCBI WGS metagenome assembly VTLG01 (sample SAMN12604809, study PRJNA352737) | marine metagenome | biome: ENVO:00000447; feature: ENVO:00000209|ENVO:00000569|ENVO:01000036; material: ENVO:00002151; isolation source: viral sequences binned using virsorter ...
TTATATCCACGTTTTTACGTTAGAATTGCCTTCAAGACCCATTGCTTCTTCTCTTTGCTGCTTATTCATACCTAATACAAGATGATTGGCAGACTTTTGAGGATGAGCAATGAAATCTTCCAATATACTCTCCCATTCTTCTCTTTTTCTTAATTTAATTGCATCATGAGCACTAATCGACAACGCATCAGTAAAATACTTCACACCTTGTGCAAGTGTATCCAACCTATCGTCATGTTTGACTGCACCTTTCTCACGACACATCCGACTCATCTGGTAAAAGAGCATATAGAGGAGGCGACTTTCAGGTGCACTGTCTTTATTCGACCTATAGTCCCAGTCGATAACAGCACGATCCACAACAAGACGATGCTGGTTAAGGACAGGTTCAAGAGCATCAATAATTCGGTCTTCTTTCCGAACATTGGCACGGATCTCCTCGATGTCGATATGTTGTTGTGTCTGTTGAATATGTTTTTTAAATAGTTCACTGACCATTCCATCTCCAAAGTTTGTCTCTATTACAAGTTTAGTTACGTTATACTTCCTACATCCTCTTAATATGTCAAGTAGTGTCTTGTCGCTGTAGCCGTCTCTATACGCTCTCATTTCATGTAGGTATAGAAAGCCATGGCGTTGACTAATGAAGGCTGCTGCGGTCTCGTCTGAGCCCCTTCCAGAGGGGTCTACGCTGCATATGGTCTCATCGTATGGACCCCATTCTCCTTGCAGCTTCATAGGGCTATAGAAGTAGTCTCCGGGGAGTCCTACAGTTGGTGCATCCTTTATAACATTTGCTGGATCTGAACACCAGACCACGTTATCAGGAGCAGAAGTAGGGTTGACGCTAGTAACCACAAGGTCAGCCATCTTAAGAGGGAACTTTTCTGCATCACTTAAACTTGTGTCGAGTTGAAATTGAAGCATATAGTTGCTCCGACCCATAGCTGCTTCTCTTTCTATGAGGTCTTCTTCGCTAAATCTATCTGGATCTGTAACCTCCCATTCATCTGCACCCATATCCAGATCTTCTTGTATTTGAGGTGCTAGGAGTCCTTCGTACTGTGTAAGCTTCTTACGTCTTGGGTATCTGCTGGGCCAAACAAAGGGACGATACGAACGCTCTGCCAGCTTACGATAAATAGTAAAAGTAGTCTGAGGAGTCCCGAGATACATAATACGGCTATCATCTTTGGGGGTAAGGATAGCTTCCGCTTCTGTGCAAAGTTGAAGTAGTTTTTCACGCATCAACTCCGTCATACTGTTTCCCGGTACTTCCACGTCGTCCAGAATCATCAGATCTGCACGGCTTCCCGTTAACTGACCAGTAATACCAACACTCTTCACGGATGGAGCCTGATGAGGTGAGCAGTTTACGTCGAAGGAAATTCTTGACCATCTGCTGTCGTCGCTCTTTGGTCTTAGGTAACTTAGCCATGGTGTTTCTATAATTAGTTTTTGTAAGAAGATAGACATGTTATCTGCCCTTTCCTTAGAGGCAGAGATAATCATAATTTTTCTTTCGTTGTCATTAAATAGTGTCCATAACACAAATGCACCAGTAATCCAGCTTTTACCTACACCACGGAACGCTTGGATCTGCAAACGCTTTGGTCCGTTCTGTAAGTAATCTGCTATAGCATACTGTGCCCGAGTTGGACTAGGTAGACCTAGCTCTTCCCACAGTGCTTGTAGGAAGAGCTTAAAGTCACCTTTTAAACTATCAATTATTTCATTTTCTGTCACTAGAAGGCTTCTCCACTTAAATAATCTACCATATCTCTACCGTATGCTTTATCACTCATAAGTGTTAACTGTTCAAGTATGCCTCGTGTATCTACATCTGGAAAAGATTTTAGTACATTAACTGCTGTTCTGTTTTTAATTTTATCTAAAGCATATGGACCAACTGATAAACCTTTATAATCTAACAGTGCCATTTCTAACTCTTTTTTGTAGAGATCTGTAAATGCAGCTTTTAAATCTGCTGGTATCAATCTACCAAGTGATCTATCAGGATATACATAACTTAAAAAACTTTCTCGTAATCCATATTGTGTTCCATACAAATCTGCAAGAACTTTATCAGGATCATCTAAGTTTTTACGTTTTCGATTACCTTCTAGCACTGACTGGTAAGTATCTTCAATATTATCAAAATTTCGATCTACGTTTTCTTTAATCAGTCGTTCGAGAGCTTCATCATCTAATTGTCTGTAAATACTTCTACCTATTTCTGGTTCTAAGTTATTCTTAAAATCTGTTAGGTTTGCAACTCTGTTATCTTTTATAATATTGTCAGCAGCAAACACATGACCTCTTTCAAAGGCCGGTATTGCTTTATATCTAGCTAATCTACCCATATAAACTTCACGTAGATCATCTATATTATTAATTTGAACAGCTTTTTTCATACCTCTAGTTCTAAAAGATATACCACCTTGATCTAGTATTAAATTTTCTATAGTCTTAGGTGTGATAACTTTTGAACCTTTTAAACCAAACTCAGCAGTTAACTCAGCAGCAATCTCTGATAAATCAAAATTAGGGCTATATGCAGCTTTTTGATTTAAAAATCTAAGTGTACCTTCTAATCCTTTTTGATTTCTAACAAATCTTTTTACAATAGGATTATACTTTGGTGATCCTAATTTACCAGCTTTTACTTGTTCAATATAACCAAAAATATGATCTGGAGTAATCTCTGGAAACTCTGCAACTATATCATCAAAATCAGTAGGACGTAATGCTCTACCAGCTTGAGCTCTTTTAGGTAATGGTTGACCTACAACTTTATTCTGTGATTTGTATAGTTCTAGCATGTCTGCATCGCTTGGATTTGCAAACAAGTCCATCTGATTATTTTTAGGACGCATACTTTGCTGTACATCAAATATCTTTTTATTAGCCTCTTCGCCAAATCCACCTAGGTCTTTACCGTAATCTTTGGACATCATCATAGGCATTTCTAAACCTTCTGGTGTAACAGGTTTAAATATTGATGTATTAAATACTTCATCAATTATCTTACGGTAGTCTATATTTTGTAGTCCACGTCTCGCAGCAACTGCTGCAATACCAGTAGGTAAATCTTCTGGAAAACTTCTTGCAAGTATACCAGCATCTGTTAGCATATCAAGTGTAAATTCAGTTGCTCCTCTTGGTGTAGATAGATCTTCTACAACTCCAGTAGCAAAATCTCCTACAACTTTTTTAGTAGTTTGTACTTGGTTCTGAAATCTATTTTCTTCAAATATTCTGCTTTCATTCAGTTTCTGTCTGTTAAGGGCATACGTTGATATACCCTCATCATCATCTTCGTCAGGACCCATAACTTCTTCTATGATATCTTGATTAGATTTTTCTTGCCTTCTACGAAGCTCCTCATTACCTTTAGTAACTTCATCATAGATTTGTTGATTTTCAGATTCGTATTGGTCCCGTGCTTTTTTTAGCTTTTCTTCTTCATTCATCTAATATGTGATAGAATAGTTTGTTCTCTGTCTGTTTTACCGAATGTCGACCTCATCCAGTCTTGCCATTCTCTACTACCTTTTTCCTGATTGCATCGTCGACACGAGGGTACAACATTCGTCGTTGTGTCTGTACCACCTCTACATTTGGGGCGTACGTGGTCGATTGTAAGGTTGTGTAATTCATGAAATTCTCCGCAATAAACGCATTGACAATCGAAGTGCTCTTTGATAGCTCTTCTCCAGAGCCGTTTAGATTCTGAACTTGTCATCGTTATTAAATTTTGTAAATAGTAATCAGGGTTTGGTAGTAATGGTGTCATTAAGTTCTTTTTGCTCCGCCTCTACCTCGGTTTGCTTTACGTGATTCTGCAACCACCTTTCCACCTTTATGTGACATGTCTGTCTGTGGTCCGGGTTTACGTGCTCTACGTATTTTCATTAAGTCACGTCTGTATGCTTTCTTAGCTGGTGTACTGTTGATTGCTCTATTTGTACGCCTATGCTTTTCACGTGATTCTTTATTCTTTCTGTAAAACCGTGCAGTTTTACCGGGGTTAGGACTAAGTTTAGGTCCGGGTCTTGCCATAGAGTCTGCTCTTTACTAATTCTGGATCTACCTTCGGTATAATCGAAGCTAGTTTGTCAAGTGGACTACCCTCAAGAGCAACACCTGTAATGTCGTTAGTCTTAAGCCAATCACACGCTGCTTTTAAATCTTGAGTCTTTGCTTCTCCGTTTCTTATTAAACGTAAGAACTCTTCAGTTACAAGGTAGTGAAGCTCATTAAAGCTTTCCTCACCAGCTTTCTTAGGTATTACTCTTGTTTCGTTCATTCGATGTCTAATCCTTTTTTGACTATTTGTAGTGCTCTGTCATCAAGCTCGTTATCTGTAGACTCAACTAGCTTTTCTAGTAGTTCAACTACAAACTTCTTAAACTTGTCACTCTTTAAACTTGTTAGTACAAGTGGTTTAATTAATGCTAACATTACTCTTCTCCGGGTGTAGTGATTTCTTTTTTAACATAGCGTCCGTTCTCGTCTCGCTTTGCAGCCTTTTTCTTAGGCTTTCTCTTAGCTTCTAATTCAGCTTTCTTTGCAGCAATCTCTCTGTCTGCAATAATTTTAGATAGTGTACTCATTAGAATAACTTAAATTTCTTTTCTTTTGGTTTAGGTGGTAACAATGATTGTATAGGTACAATGTCCTGACATAGGAAAGCTACACGTGTATTTGGTCTTATGGTAAAACCTTTACGTTGTAACTCTGCACATTTAAGTGCTCGTACAAGTTCGTAATCTAATTGCATCTTCTCCTCTTGACGCTTGGCAATACGTCTGCATTGCTCAAGACCACGCTTGTCTAAAGGAACCATAAAGTTAACTTGAAAACCCCAGTTCTCAGATAAGGTATAACTACTAGGGTCCATACCCATATCTTCATTTACTTCCCAAGGTTTTGTATGATTGCCCATATAAAATGGACTAAATGTCATTGTTGATCCATTACATGATATATTAGGACCATAGTTTTGACGTGACATCGAGCCGTTGTTCTGAAACTGTACGGCTTGGTTTGTCACATTACCTGTAGCTGCTGCCACAGGATTTGAACTATTATTTGTATCTCCTTCTGCAAACGCTGGTCCTACTGTGAGAAGACAGACAGCGATGTAGTAGTGGAGTTTATTGTATAGTTTCTTGTAGTATCCCATTGTTCTACTAATCCAGCAGCTCTAGTTGTAGTCTCTAGTGACCAAGGTAGTGTGGTATCTGTTACAGTAAATACTGCATCTCCACCAGCAATACCAGCACTTGCTGCTGCTGTGATATTACTACCGTTCCATGTGTTGACGGCAGCTCCGAAAACCTGACGTTGTTCGACCTCAGTTATCGTTTGGGTTGTTGTAGTTGTACTATTCATCGACCCTGTAGTAAACTGGGGCGTGACAGTATTAGCTCTTGCAACTGCGGGTGATAACAATGCTAAGAGAAGAATCAGTTTCTTCATGTCTTTGGTTTTTCTTTTTCTTTTTTGCCATTTCCCGTGGTCAAACCGAATGTGGCAAGTGCACCCGTAAAAACGCTGGCGACGAACGTGATATCCGCTGAAGCACCTGACTTTTTGACCATAGGTAACTCTACATAATTAAGAGTTATAATAAATCCTGACCAGATAACAACGCCTAGACGCACCATCGCACCTAGTATCTGCATCTGTTCATCATGGTCATCTATGTTTTCTTTGAGCTTTGTAAAGAGTCCCTTTTTTTCTTCCGGTTTTCTTTCCATTTCTTTATTTTATTATTTAAGAACTTTGTAATTCTTTCTTTAATATCTTGTATAATAGGAGTTGCTACAGTTGTAGCTGCTACGGCTGTAACAGCTGTAATGACTGTAGGACCTAAAACTTCAGCTGGTGGGATTGGAACAGGTGGTAACCCCGGTAAGTTTAATACAGGTGCTGGAGGTTCCGCAGTCTGTACAGGTTTTGTACCCTCTGGTTCTCGTAGATCGCTAGGAGGTACAACTAAAGGTACATAACTCGGAACATCAGCTGTAGGTAAAGGTATTTCTACTGTCTCTATATTATCTACTGGTGGTATTTGTATGGTGGGTATTTCCACTATGCTGCTTCTAATGCTGCGACTTTGGTTTCCAATGTTTCTATTTTACCCACTGCCTCCTGTAATGCAGCAGTAAGTAAAGGTACAAGTTTACTTTGATCTATTCCTTGATAAGCAGGTACAGTTTCTTTTACATCACCAACTTTCTTGCCAGATGGGATTGTATCTTCTTCTGTATATAAAATATCTTTTGTTTCGTCTTTTGTTCCTGATATAGCTTCTGGTACTGCTGTCACTTCATGTGCTAAAAATCCATCAACTGTTGTACTTGCATCAATTTTAAAATTAAATCTGTAAGGTTTAAGTGTTTTTAATCTTGTTATTCCATCAGATATTGCAGTTACATTTTCTTTTAATCTATAGTCAGAAGATGTATTGTAAGAAGTAGAACTGTTCCCATGTGTTATCGAACCAACAGTTGAGTTATTATTTTCAAAATTTATTACTGTTGATGTATCTGATGTATTAGCTCTGTCAAATATTAATGTACATGAACCGTCATCATGCAATGGAAGAATGCTAAGACCTCCTTGACCTCCATCTGAAGTAGTACCTATCAATACTTTCCCATCTGATTTTATACGCATCCGTTCTACTTTAGACGTACCAAACTTTAAACTATTATCACTATGATTGTATTGAACATATCCTTGGAATTGATCTCCTGATGTAGCATCAGTAAAAAATACATTACCACCACTAGAACTTCCAGAACGAATTGTAATTCCGCAATGACTACTATCTTCAATAGTTAAATTATCTGCTGATGATTCACCTACCGTAGTAGTTGCTATAAGCACCCTTCCAGACGAATCTATACGCATACGTTCTGTAGCAGCAGTTCCTATAGCAAGAGCATCGGCTGCGTTTTTATATTGAAGATAACCTCTATAAGCCTCAGTCCCAGTAGCACCATCAGCAAAGAAAATTGATGATTCTGTAGTAGAAGTAGAGTCAATAGTTAAACTTGTATTACCTGATCCAACTAATGTCAATTTATCAGAAGCGTTATAACTAGCAGTACCACCAATTCTGACGACTCCAGACGAATCTATACGGAGTCGTTCTGCTGCGTTAGTACCGAATTTCATTTCAGCATCTTCGTGATTAATAAGGTGTATACCTAATCCATTTTCTTGAATAATGTCAAAACCATCATTAGCTGTAGCACCACTAGAAGCATTGGTTAATTTAATTCTTGTTTGATCTGTACCATTAATATGTAAACCACGCCCAGCTTGTTGTACAGGACTTGAAGTTCCCATTCCAATTTGTCCATCAGATGCTATACGCATACGTTCTGCGGCATCTGAATAAAATCTTAAATAATTATCTGTATGATTGTATTGAACAGCACCTCTATATTCATCATCTCCAGAAGTTCCATCAGAAAAATAAAGACTGCCAACACTTGAAGTTCCAGAACGAATAGTTACCCCTGTATGACCACTAGTAGCAATAGTTAGATCATCAGCATTTACACCACCTTCCGTAGTAGTTCCTACAAGCACTCTCCCAGTTGTAGTTATATTCTGCGATCCAAAGTCGGGAGAAATTTTACTTCCCTGTATCGCTGCACTTGCGTTTATATCGGCATTAATGATTTCACCATCCTTAATACCTTTTTCTGTTATTTGTGTTAAAGCCATTGATTAGCCTCCGTAGACTTTCTTACCGTCAACAACTGCTTTATCTATTGCTGTAAAACTTTCAGAAGTCCAGATGGAGGTGGTTCCATCTAACTTTTTATATGCCTTGATTATCTCAAGGTGTTCAACGTTTCTTTTAATTTTGGCGTTGTATTCATCAGTAGTTTCATCTGATGTCTTAGCTGTGTTGATAACTGTTACGCTATCACCAGCAGCAGCAAAGATAGCTGCTACTTCATCGGTTGTTTTTTCTTCCATTTATTTTGCCTCCAAGGCTGTAACTTTTGTAGATAGTTCTTTTATTGCATTAACAAGAACTGGAACTAATCGTTCATATTTAATACCATATGCTGTATCGTCTTCGTTTAAATTGACAACTAACATATCATCTTTATCACTTGGATTACCTTCAATAGCTAAAACATCTTGAGCTAAGAAACCAATGTGTTTTTTATTACGTTTTTTTGTACCATCAGGTGTACCATTATCATACCAATCACGTTTGTCCCAACGATATGTAACAGGTTTTAACTGATTAATCCAATTTAATCCATTTGTAAAATCAGTTATATCTGTTTTATCTCTTTTATCAGAACTAGATATTGATGTATCAGCACAATATATATTAGCAATACTGCTGTTACCTAGTACAACATTGTTATTTCCTGTTGTTATACTTCCTGATGGACTATTTGATTTACCAGCATCTGTGCCTAAAAATAAATTATTACCACCTGTTGTTACTGCTGCTCCAGCACCTACACCAACAGCAGTGTTTTCAGATCCAGTTGTGCTTTCTGACAAAGTAGTATAACCGACAGCAGTATTATTATTTGCAGTGGTGTTATTACCAAGAGCAAAATATCCTACTCCTGTGTTTTGAATACCTGTTGTTTGATCTTCAAACGCATAAGCACCTACACCAACATTATTCTGTCCAGTGGTATTTTTTGTTAAACATGAAAATCCAACTGCTACATTATTTGTTGCTGTAGTAGCAGCATCTAACGCATCCGCACCAACAGCCACGTTTGAAGATCCAGTTGTGTTTAATGCTAAAGCTCCAGTACCTACAGCAGTATTGCTTGATCCAGTCGTGCTAGCAGCTAAAGCTACTTTACCTAGTGCAGTGTTACTTCCACCAGTTGTATTTGTTCTTAATGCTCCAAAACCAAAGGCTGCATTATTGTTTCCAGTAGTGGTTGCTCCCATTGAGTTATAACCAACTGCTGTATTCTCTTCTCCTGTAGTATTAGCATCTAAACTTTGTGCACCTACAGCTACATTATATTCTCCAGTTGTGTTATCACCTAAAGCGTCAAAACCAACAGCAGTATTATACCCTGATGTTGTAGCACTTTGTAAAGCTTGTGTACCAATAGCAGTGTTAGCTGCTCCAGTTGTAAGAGCGTTTAAAGCGTTTCTACCTAAAGCTGAATTATCGTATCCACCATTACAGGTATTCATCGCAGAATAACCAACAGCAGTATTATCATTATTAGTTACGTTATTTGCTAACGAATTATAACCAACAGCTACGTTTCTAGTTCCAGTTGTGTTTGCTGATAACGCCTCAGTCCCAACAGCAGTATTATTAGAAGCTGTTGTATTTGCCCTTAAACAATTTAAACCTAAAGCAGAATTACCTGAGCCTGTTGTATTTGATTCAAGTGCATCTTTACCTATTGCTGTATTGTAATTACCTGTAGAATTTACTTGCAATGTAGCAAGACCTACAGCCACGTTTGAAGATCCAGTTGTGTTTGAATTAAGAGCTGCTTGACCAACAGCAGTATTATTAGAAGCTGTAGTATTAGCACTTAAAGTAGCTTGACCTAAAGCAGTGTTTCTTTCGCCTGTTGTATTTACTGTTAAAGATTGCTCTCCTAAAGATACGTTGTAATTTCCTGTAGTATTTGCATCTAACGCTGAAGCACCTACGGCTGTGTTCTGCGTTCCAGTTGTGTTTGCTCCCAGAGCATTAGAACCAATAGCTGTGTTGTTATCTGCTGTAGTATTTGCATATAAAGCAGTCCTACCTAAAGCAGTATTATGATCTCCTGTTGTGTTTGAATATAAAGCACTTGAACCAACAGCAGAATTATAATTTCCAGTTGTGGTTGATGTTAAAGATGTTTTACCAACAGTAGTATTTTGTACCCCAGAAGTTAAAGCTGTTAATGCTTCTTTACCAATAGCTGTATTATTACTACCAGTAACAGCAGCATCTAAAGCACTTTCTCCAAGAACTGTGTTACCTGCAACAGAGTTTGCTCCTTTACCAACAGTTACACTATTAATAGTAAAGTCTTCATTATTAGATATCTTTGCAGCTGTGACTGCATCATCTGCAATCTTAACTGTAGTTACAGCACCACTTGTAAGTTTAGCAGCTGTTACTGTATTATCACTTGGTGTACCTATATTTACAGTACTTCCCATAACAATAGCGAAGTAGTCTGATCCAGAAGCTGGAGCAGCTGCTAGTTTAATTGTACTACCATCTAAAGCAAAACCTTCTGATGGAGTTGATGTACCAGCATTAGGTTTCTGTATTACACCATTAATACTTAATAATACTTGTTGTACATTACTAGGTGCGTTAGATAAAGTAAAGTTTTGTAAGCTACCATTAAATGCAGGGCTAAGTGTAGAGATATAAAAGTTACCTATAGATTGTACTTCTTCCCATGCGGTATTTGTTCCGTTATATACAAGCATTTTACCTGTGCCAGTATTAAAGAATAAATCACCATTATCAAGAGAACTTGTAGGATTCGATGAACCAACTCTATATCTTTCTGCAAAGTCATTTATGTCATCACTAAGCTGTTTAATATCTGATTCTTTACCAAGTATTTTATGGTAATTGTATGTCTGACTAGATCCTGTAGAACTAACCATTAGACCAACACCAGCAGCTAAAGTCTCATTATGTAAACTAGACGGAGCACCATTAATAGTTACTGTAGATCCTCCTACAGTTCTACCTGTAGTGCTTACCCCAGACCCATTAAATACAACTCCTCCAGCATCTGATATAGATATAACTACACCACTAGCTGGTTGTGTGTTAGGAAAAGCTACTTCGGTTGCAACTACTTCAAGACCACCAAGAGGTGCTATCTGTGCAGCAACATAATCAACAACAGCTCCAGATGTTGGTAACTGTGTATCGCTATCAGATATAGTTGTTTGTTTTAGATCACTAGCTAATTTAGCAAGGGTTATATTTGCATCTGCTACTTTTACTGTTGTTACGTTAGCGTCAGTAATTTTAGATGTTGTTACTGAGTTAGAAGCAAGCTTTGCATCTGTAACTTGAGTATTACCTAAGTGAGCTGTGTCAATAGATCCATCTACATAATGTTCAGAGTTGATGCTATCGTCTGCTATTTTAGCACCTGTTACTGCATCGGGTCCTAATTTAGATGTAATTACAGCACTGGTTGCTAATTCACCATCACCTACAGCTCCGGCTACAATTTTAGCTGCTGTAACTGCATCATTATTAATCTTATCTGTAGTTACTGAACTGTTATTTAACTTAGCGGTAGTAACTGCGTCTGCTGCAAGTTTAGCTGTAGTAACATTTGCATCTGTTATCTTAGCTGTTGTAACGGCATTGTTTGCAAGTTTAGCTGCAGTAACTGCTGCATCAACTATCTCAGCTGTACCAACAGAGTTGTCAACCATCTTAGCTAGTGTTACAGAATTATCAGCAAGTGCAGCTGTAACTACACTACTATCTACAAGTTCCGCAGTTCCAACAGAATCATCTGCCATCTTAGCAAGTGTTACTGAGTTACTAGCTAAGTGTGCATTATCTATTGACCCATCTACATAATGTTCAGAGTCTATACTGTTGTCAGCTATCTTTGTACCGTTAATTGCATCTGCTGCAATCTTAGCTGTAGTAACCGCACTGTCAGCAATAGTTGCTGTTGTAATAATACCAGTAGCTAGTTTAGCTGTAGTTATTGTATTATTTTCTAGTTTAGCTGTAGTTACTGCTTGGTCAGCTATTTTAGCTGTAGTAACTGCACCAGTTGCAATATGGGCTGTGTCGATACTACCGTCTACATAATGTTCTGAATCTATACTATTGTCAGCTATCTTTGTACCATTGACTGCATCACCTGCAATCATAGCTGTAGCAACAGTACCGGTGTCACCTGTAGTGACAACAGTACCTGTTACGTTGGGTAGAGTAATTGTTCGATCTGCTGTAGGATCAGCTACTGTTAGTGTAGTTTCATGTGCATTATCTGTTGCACCTTCAAACTTAATAACAGTATCTTCACCCATGTTCAGATCACCAGTCATTGTACCACCAAGGTTACTAACAAAACGAGCTCCAACCTCCTGTGTTTTGTACAGGTTTTGTGTAAAGTTATCGTTTAGGTCTTCTGACTTGATAGCTGATCCAGCATAAAATGTTGCTGTTAAATCGTCTACACTGGTTTGTCTAAATATTTTGATTTTGGCTCCGGTTGAAGGAGCAGTATTAAATTGTAATGTGGTTGCATTAGGCAATGTAAAAGCCGTCGTATCCACACCATCGAGACTTGCTTTGATGTCCGAGGTCTTAAGATATGGGAATGTAAAGGAGTACGTTGTAGTACTATTGTTACCTGTATATTCGTTTTGTATAACAGCACTCATAAGTTAGTTACCGTGTTGTATAAGATTTTTAATTTGGGCGTCTTTTTTTTGAAGTTCAGCTGCACCTTGTACATCACCTTCCTTCATTCTATTCTTTGCTAATTGTGCATTAATAATAGCTTGTTGTATGAGTGGTTTATCTCTTAGATATTCTAGTTCAGCTACTTTTATAGCGTTATTAATTAATAAATCTAACTCTCTATGAACAGGACTTAATCTAGCTTTTAACTTGATTACATCATTACCGGGATGATATTCATTTCTTAGATTTATTAAATCATTAATTATCGCTTGATTATCTTTTCTGCCTGCAATTCTCATGATCTCTTTTTCAAGATTCATAGCACCTGTAATATTATATATTTTTTCTTGATCTTCAGCTGACCATTCATAAGATCCTGTACTGTCATATTTGAAAGCACCTAGACCTCCGTATCTTATATCATGTAAGAACTGCATATATGGTCTTACTTCATCATGAAACTTAACAGGACTAAAAGCATTAAAGGCAGCTAGTGCTGGGTTATCAGCGTCTCTAATTGGTTCACCGTCTATTGGATTTACTGCTACTGGTACTGTACCTTTTAAACCGGGTAGTCTGTTCTTGAAGAACTCACCTATATCAGTTTCAATATTACGTTGTGCGTCATGTATTGCATTTGCTATAACATTTAGACCACCACTTAAAGGAACCATTGAGCTAGCAGAACTAGCTATAAACTGAGATACAGCACGTTCGTTACCATTAAGTATATCAAATACTTTTTCTAAACCATATAGTGGTGTATCATTTAAGAATGTAGCACCTACAGTCCAAGATATTTTTGATTGCCAGCTTTCAATAAGATGTTCGTCAGCATCTTTCATATACATAGCTAAGTCACCAAGAGGAGCAAGTACATGTTCTATACCTATCCATCCTTTATAACTTACCCATTTGTTTAGACCGGGAACCCAGATAGTTTTAGGTTCTAAACCTTGGTTCATCTGATCTCTTCTTGTCTTTGCATTGTAATGTAGATTACCACGTATATTACCACCTACAGCATATCCAAATAATGTACCTACTATAGTATTAGCTAGAGCTTGTCTACCTATATACTCAGCACGTAAATCTTCAAATATAACACGAGCATTAAGAGTCTTAGACATATCAATACCATGCTCTAAAAGAGCTTCAGCTATGTCAGATTCTGAGACTGCATATATAGTCTTAGAAAACTTATTCATATTTGGTATAGCTGATACAGGAGTATAAGATAATCCTATCTTCATATAGTTAGAAGCTGTCCGTGGGAAAGCCATAACTTCTTTTAGTATAGGAAATGCAGTAGTAGCTTCAGTTAAATAGTTAGATAAACCATCATCAGTATTAAGTGCTATATCACCTGTCAACGCCTTAACAACCTTGTTTTTAATTAAGCCTTCCTCATCAAAATACTGAGAGTAGTTTTCAAGTTCTGCCTCTTTTAACATTTTCATGTTCGGCCAACCTTGATCAGCTAAAACATCTGTATATGCATTTAAACGTGATATATGTGTAGCAGTATGTGATGCTGTAAATACATCTGGAAATACCATACCAGTCATGCCATAACGCATAGCTTTCATACCAGCTAATTGTTTTAAGTTAGATGCTATTTTTAATTGGTATGCTCTACCCCAGTTACCTTGTGCTTCATATACTGGAATCATATCCTCCATAATATTCCATGCTTTATCAGTCTTAAAGACATAATCTTTACGAGCTGCTGATAGCATAGCTTGTGGATCATTATTCATCTTCTTCATCATACGATAAGCGTCTGTAATAGCTCGCTTGTTTGTTTCGTATAATGCAGTATTATAATAGAAAGCCCGTTTTAAACCAGTAAAACCTGCGTTTGGTTTAAAAGGAATTGTTAAAAGATGTCCATATGATAGAGTTAATGTTTTTGTAAGTAACTGTAAACTGTTACCTAATCCAGCATTAAATGCAGATATACCTGATAACATGTTGTTGTAACGTACAGCCCATACAGCTTTAGCAAACAAATTCATGTTCTTAGGATCAGGACTTCTAAGTAAACCTAGAGGTGTAATCTGATCTGCTGCCCATTTCATTAACTTAGCTTGACTATCTACATCACCATTAGTGTGTGAGAAAGCATCAAGTAAAGGTTTTAATACTTTTGGATTCTCTTTCTGTAGTTTTTTTAGCTCTCTAGTAAATGCTCTGTTCTTAGCATGTATACTGTTTTCTACTTCTGTAAACTCTTCTGTTAATATTTCAACAGCTTCTCTTACACTAGCTGGAGGTGTTTGATCGAACCAGTTTTTGTTACGTAACTGCCAACCTGATATATACTTGTTTAGTGCATACTCATCTAGTAGAAATTCTAACTTACCTATGATTAAATCCATAGCACGGTTACGATCAATTTCTGGAGCCATTTCTTCTAACGCATTAGCTAACGTATCTACTTCTCTACCTAGTGTATCCATAACTCTAGCAGATGATTCAGCAATAGGTCTACCTAAGAATCTATCAAACAAGTATTTAATTGCAAATGCTGTAGCACGTATTGTATCTTCTGGTGCATATTCTACTCTGTATAGACCACCTAGCAGGTTCTTAACATCTTTAGTTGTAGCAAATAAATCACGTAAGTCATCTACTGTAGGTACTGATATTATATCATTAAATATACCCCAAGCAGCTGCGTTCATTTCTTTTGTACCATATCTAATACCATCTACAATAGCATTAAATCTACCTATGTCTCTAGCTTCCTCTGCTACACCCATAACAGCACCACGTGATGTAGGACCTACCATAAGACCTTTACGTCTCATAGAGTCTGTAATAATAGGTGCAGGGTCGCCAGTTGAAAAGTCACTTCCATTCTTGATAGCTGTAGTATCAGCCATGTTACGTGCTACATTACCGGGAGGTATGCTTTGTTTAGCTTTAGCAGCATCGTCAAGAATATTAGAGTTTAAGTCTGGGTCTAATCCATCTACATTGATATCTAATTCTAACTGATCGTAGTCTGGATTAAGTTTGTTGTCAATAGCAGCTTCTGTTTCTACAGTTCTCATAGCTTCTTCTCTACGTACAACATCATCCATGTTTTTGTTACGACCTATAGTATCCTCAAGTCTTAACTTTTCTTCAAGAAGTATGTCTTGTACTTCTCTACTTAGGTTTTCATTACCAAGAGATAATACTTCATCAATTTCTTGTAGACGTATTAAAATATCTGTATCATCACCAAACTCTATGTTAGTTTGTTTATATGCTTGAGCTGCTTCATCTAAAGGCTCCATCCAGTCCATGACTTTCTTGCCTTTTGATAGATCAGCATAACCACCTATAACACTTCCAAACACTGCGAATGGTCCAGCTTCTAATGTGTTTTTAAGTTTACGCATCTGTGGACTATCGCTTTCTTTAGTTCTAAAAAAGTTAACTAAAGGTATACGTCCACCGGGTCCGAATGTTTTAGGAAACATCTGACTTAGATCATCAGTCATAGTTTGCTCTTCAGATATATCATTCAGATATGTAATACCCATATCTAATACACCGTGAGCAGAACCAGTAGCTAATAGTTTTTGAAACCATGGTTTACTAAGTAGTGCACCACCAGCAAACTTTGCATTGATCTGTCCTTGTATTGCGTTACCACCTAGTATACCGGGTATAACTAAAGAGGATAATCTTCTGATAGCTTGATTTGTAGGGCTATCTAATTTTGTTCTGTCATCCCACCAATCATCTACCTTGTCCATGCCGGGTATTAGAGAACCAGCTGCATCCATTACAAAATCAGCTGTACCTAAACCATAGGCTGACAAACCTTGAAATGTATCATTTAATCTTTTGATTGGATTGTTAGCATCTAAGTTAATTTGACGTTGGTTTGCTCGCACTTCATCAGTAGACATACCAAAGTACTTCTGGTTAAACTCTTCTTGTGCTTTATCTCTATCTTCTCCTCTTAAGTTCCAGTATGTATTATACTCATCCTTCATGGTATCATGGTTCTCTTTAACATTTAAGTCTACAGAGCTATTACCAAATTTATAACCAAAAGGAGCAGCAAACACAGGTTTACCTTCTTTAAGTTCTAGCGGCTCCTCATCAGGATAAGGGTCTGTATTCATAAACCCCGTGCTAGCTATTTGTTCTTCTTCATTCATGGTTGTACAAGTCTGTTAAATAGTTCGGGGTTTATCATAAGTTGATATAACGGTACATTCTGTGCTTCTGCTTGAGTTTTTAAACTTCGCATACATACAGCAAAAGCTTGTCTATCTAAATTTTTACCATAAACATCACTAGCGTTATCTCCTAAGTGCTCTTTACACCATTCAGCAGCACCCCATTGTATTGCTAAATCTTGATTTTGTGTACTGGCTGGATTATTAGCTTTATCTAAAACAGTACTAGCTCGTTTAGTAAGACCCTCTTTTATTTCATTTTTAAATTCATTAGGAGGTATGTTACCTAATAAATCTTTTTCGACATGATTTAAAAAGCTATCATTTTGTGGTCTATTATTTAAAAAATTATATGCGTCTATCCCATCTATTTTTTCGTCTATTATCTGTTTACTAACTAACTTTTTTAAAGCTTCTCTTTTAGTGTCACCTTTTAAATCACCACCATATCTACCAGTTAAAGCATCATTAATTTCGATAGATGTTGTGCCATTATATGTTACACCAGCATCTCTAACAAAGATAACCTTTCCTGACTTTGTACGTTTCTGCCTAAACTCACCAGTACCACGATAACTATCAGTGTCAAACTTTATAACTTCTCCAGTTTTATTACTTATACCAAGCATTTCATTAAGTGCTGCTCTGGCAAAGCTTTTCTTTTCTGCAACTGTTGTACCAGTATTATCTTTGCTGTTGTATAAGGCGATATATGCACCAGCCATCTGTCTTGATTTGTGCACTCCAGATGGATCTAGTACTGAATCAAGTGAGTCAGCTTCCATAACTTTATTAACAGTAGATTTCATCTGATCTGCTAATACGTTATCAAGCTTAGTAGCTTCTACTCCAAAATCGGCAGCTAGCTCTCGTAGATTTTGTGTAATAAAACCTATCTCTTGTTTTTCATCAGAGTAAGATGAAGCCCATATCATATAAGTATCTAAGTCTCTACCATTTTTAAGAGCTTGAACTAAGTTTGAGTTAAGTGTGTTAGTGTCTACATCACCAGCAGCAAAACCTATCATACCGGACAAATACTGTCTAGCATATTTATTGCCGTTAGCTGCTTTCCAGTCGGACCAAAAGACATCCTTAATTCCATTTTTATCTGAATAGTAAGTAGTGTTATCTTCGTACGTAGTGTTAACTCTATCTTTATAAATAGCTGCTTCAGCTTGTAGCCTACGATCATTTACATATTCGATATTTGCAGTATTAGATCTATCAGCAGCTTCCCATGCGTCACGAAGTCTAATTAAATAATTAGGATTTTTACCTGAGATTCTATTATGTTTAGCTTTTTTATTACCTGTAGCACCTACGATTTCATATCCGTCTGGATTATTTTCGTCAATACCTAATAGAACTTTTTGAGCTTGTAAGAAACCAGCTTCTCCTTTGTTTAAGAATCTAGCATCTGCTACCTGATCTTCTGCCCATAGAATAAACTCTTCACCTCTGTTAACACTAAGCTTTCTACTGTATATACCTTGTGCATTTTTAACAGGTAATGCGTTTACATTGTTTTGTATAATCTTCCATTGAGCGTTGGCGTTTTTATAGTTACCATCTGCAATGTATCCTTCTATCTGGTCCAGACCTTTATTAATGATATCTGTACCATTCATCCACTTCTGTTCTAGTGATAGTTGAGATTCTGCACTTAAACCTTTGTTAGTAAATAATTGCATTAACTTTAACCCTTCTTTAGAGTTAGGGCTAATACCAGTCCGTTTTAGTATATCTAAAACTTGCATCTGATAAAATTCAGTAGCACTATACTTATCAATATTATTTTCAAAAGCAGCCTTTCTATCTGCCATGATGCTGTCGAAGTTATCTTCAACATACTTTACTACTAACTTTCGAGTGACTGGGTTATTAGTTTTAATAACTTCATTTAAGTAATCAAACTCTTGTTCTTGTTCAAGATCTCCGTCTATTATTCCGTCAATTTTTTTAGACTGCTCATTAGCAGCATCAACTAAAGCGTTAGACTTATCCTCTACTCTGTCGTAAGTATACATTATTTTTTCTAATGTACCATCACCTAAGATTTTATTAAAGTAAGCTCTACCGGTTTTAGTTTGAATTAGATCAACTGTGTTTTCTGTTAAGTCTTGAAAGTTTGAAGCTAGAGAGGGGCTAAGTTTGCCCCACACATTAGCTAATCTTCTATACTCTGCTTCTTCACGTTGTAAGCTTTTAATCTCAGTATCAGCATTAGTTTTTAATGCGTTCATACGAGCCTTATAAGGTGCATCAACTTCTATATTGTATAGTTCTT
>VTLG01001097.1_pt1 | contig 18909 bp, 17 predicted proteins | sample 4694571 | NCBI WGS metagenome assembly VTLG01 (sample SAMN12604809, study PRJNA352737) | marine metagenome | biome: ENVO:00000447; feature: ENVO:00000209|ENVO:00000569|ENVO:01000036; material: ENVO:00002151; isolation source: viral sequences binned using virsorter ...
CCGATGGAGATGATGGACCTCCTGGTCATCCTGGTCCTCCAGGAACTGGAAGTCCAGGTACTCCTGGAACTCCTGGAACTCCTGGACCTCCAGGTGAAGATGGTAATCCTGGACCTCCTGGTCCTGCTGGTGGTCCTCCTGGTCCTCCAGGAAACCCAGGTCCTCCTGGTCCTCCCTCTCCTGGACCTCCAGGTCCTGATGGAGATGATGGAACTCCTGGTACTCCAGGTACTCCTGGACCTCCTGGTCCTGCAGGTATTGCTGGACTACAAATCAGTGAAACTCCACCAACTTCTCCTGCACCTTCAGAGGGTGATTTGTGGTGGGAAAGTGACACTGGAGCATTATATGTGTATTATAATGATGGTAATAGTGATCAATGGGTAGCAGTAGCACAAGGTCCTGCTGGATCTCCTGGTCCTCCAGGTTCTGCTGCTGGTAGTGGTGCTGGTCCATTTGAAAGTCAATGGCATATTCCAATGGGATTGCCATAAATAGTAAACAGGAAATTAAAAGATTATGGCAGCAACAGTATATTCAGGATCGGGTAATTGGAGTTATACCAATAGCACTGGTGAGAATGTTCGTGTGATTATTGGTATTGCTCTTGCAGCAGATAATTCTCAAGCATCGACTGTTGGTATTAAATTGAGATTTGGATCAGCTGGATCTGGTTATATGTTTGAAGAAACTAGTGGAACTAATGATAGATTTGTAGGTTTTGGTAAACATATTACAAGTTCTGGTCAAATGACCAGAGCTGTAGCAACTAATGGTGGAACTTTTGTAGATGAATTTTGGCTTGCAGATGGACATACTGCTAATTTAGATGCTGTTAGTGGTTCGTACCCTATTAAATGGTACAATATAGTGGTTATACCAGAGAGTGGATAATGGCAGCATTTGATTTTCCAAATAGTCCTGAACTAGACGAGACTCATACCGAAAATGGTGTGATGTGGAAGTGGAATGGGTATGCTTGGGATAGAGTTCCAAGTAATGGACCTGAAGGTCCTCCTGGTCCTCCTGGTCCTGCAACTCCTGGACCTCCTGGTCCTCCAGGAACTGGTAACCCTGGTCCTCCTGGTCCTCCAGGAAATACTCCAGGACCTCCTGGTCCTCCTGGTCCTCCAGGCACTGGTGGTGGTGCAGGAACATTTTTAGAATTAACAGATACTCCTGATACTTCTCCTGGATATTCTGGACAATCTGGTAAAACAGTTAAAGTAAATTCGGGAGAAACTGCTTTAGAGTTTACTCCATTAGATTCTGGTCCTCCAGGACCTCCTGGTAATCCTGGTCCTCCAGGAGAAGATTCAACTACACCAGGTCCTCCTGGTCCTCCAGGCAGTGGTCCTCCTGGTCCTCCAGGTGAAGATGGTGAGGATGGTACTCCTGGAACTGGTAATCCTGGTCCTCCTGGTCCTCCAGGAACTGGAACTCCTGGTCCTCCTGGTCCTCCAGGTACTAATGTCGATACAACTTATTCATATACTGTTGAAAATGCTGGCGGTGGAAATGTTAATTTAAAATTAGACGGAACAGAAAATACTTCATCCGCAACTGATTATACTATTAAATTCAATGCTGGAACTGCTCTTACAAATTCAGTTCAGAGTCAGAATGAATTTACAATGAATCTGGATAATACTGCTGTAACTCCTGACTCATATACTAATGCAAACATAACTGTTGACCAACAAGGTAGAATAACAGCAGCATCGAATGGTTCTGCTGGTGGTGGCGGTGGTGGTGCAAATTTACAAACATTCCAATCATCTGGAACTTGGACAAAACCATCTGGATATAGTCATTTTTGGGTAATTTGTATTGGTGGAGGTGGTGGATCTGGTGGTGCTAATGCACAAGATGATGATGGATGTGATGGTGGTGCTACTGGTGGTGGTGGAGCTGGTGGTATGGGTATGTGGATTTATGCTGCATCAAGTTTACCTGCTTCAATGTCTGTAACTGTCGGAACTGGTGGAGGTGGTGGTTCCTCTGGTGGTGGATGGGTTGGTGGAACTGGTGGAACTGGTGGAACAACAACATTTGGAAATACTGGTCTTTATGGTGCAGGTGGTACTGGAAGTAGCGGAACAGATTACTCTCCTGCTACTAGAGTATCTGAGGGTGGTACTGGTGGAGCAGGTAATGGTTTTGGGATGAATGGTGCAAATGGTGGAGATGGTAATATGGCCACAAGTGCTGGTAATACTACTGTCGATGAACATGCTGCAAGAGCTCAAGGTGGAATGTCTGCTTGGGGTGGTAGAAGTTATGGAGAAGGTGCAGATGGTGTTGTAACCTGTGATCAGAATACTTCTGGTAATTCTGGATCAAATGGGTGTATAATGGTATTTGGTTTTTAAGAGGTAATTAAAATGGGTAGGTATGCTATTATTGAAAATAATATAGTAACAAATATTATAGAATGGGATGGTAATACAACTACTTGGACACCTCCTACTGGATCTGTTCAGGTTGCTTTAGCAGCAACTGGAATTGCAGATGGTGTTGGTGTTGGGCAATCTTATTTTGAATCAACAATTGTAGTTCCACAACCAGTAGATTTACGTACTACAAGTGACCATTATAAACAACTTAGAATGAAAAGAAATAAAAAATTATCTGCTTCAGATTGGACTCAATATCCTGATTCCCCATTAGATTCTACTAAGAAAGCAGAATGGAGTACATACAGACAGGAATTAAGAGATTTGCCAGCAAATGTTACTGATAGTAATGTAAAGGATATCGCATATAAAGCATCACATTCATCTTGGCCAACAAAACCATCATAAATGTGTTATAATAATTATTATTAATATTTGGCATTTGTAATGAATGATTTAATACAAATTATTAAAATTCTTAGTGATGAAGATTTAAAAATAATTAATAAGCATATAGACGAAACATGTGAATTTAAAAAAGCGACTGTTTTTAGTGGAAATATAAAAAATAAAGCTAAAGTTGATACTACTATAAGATCAAGTGTTTCAACATCATTAGTTGATGGTGATGAAGCGACTAATCTTTTACATGATAGAATCAATTCTGCTTTAGTTGATTATAAATTTAAAGTATCAAAATTATGTCAGAATTTTACATATTATCCTGTTCCTGGTGGTAGAGGCACAAAATCTTGGAGAGAAAGTATACAGATACTTGAATATAGTGGTGGACAAGAGTATAAATTTCATCACGATGCTGCTCAAAGACCACAATTACCTGAATATGAAAGAAAAATATCTGTGATTGTTTATTTGTCTAATGGATTTGAGGGAGGTGGAACAGAATTTCCACATGCAACTTTTAAACCAAAGGCAGGGTATGGTTTAATTTTTCCTTCTAATTGGTGTTATCCACATTCGGGTCAATCTGTAACTAAGGGTAAGAAAAGAGTAGCAGTTACATGGTATTATGTAACATTATCTTGACGAGATTTAATTTTTGTGGTATCATATTAAAAAATTGGTATAGTTAAATGGATAATGATCCGAATGAATCTGTAGAAAGTATATTAATTAATATATGTAAAAGAACTATTATACTTTTTAGTGATCTGGGTGATCAGAAAGTGGTTGAGTGTGATAATATTGATCAATTTATGTCTGTTATGGAAGTTATAAAAGATACTGCAGATCCAGAAATTATTACCTATATTGATCCTGTAACTAACAAAGCTAAATAAAGTATAGAAATACCACCTGGACAGTAGTATAAGAAGATGCCTCTTAATAAGTTAGAGAATTTTATAAAGAATAGTGAAGGTCGCATTCTTTATGTAAATCCAAATGATCTTGATGCCACTGATGGAATTGAAAATCAGGGTAACTCATTAACAAAACCTTTTAAAACGATTCAAAGAGCACTCTTAGAATCGGCAAGATTTTCATATTTAAGAGGTAATGATAATGATATAGTAGAGAAGACAACTATATTATTATTTCCTGGTGAACACCTTGTAGATAATAGACCAGGATTTGGTATTAAAAATGAATCAGGTGTTGCAAAGGCAATAAGTCCAAATGGATCAGAGAGTGGAGCACAGAATACACTTACTTTAACTCTTAATTCAAACTTTGATTTAACACAAGAAGATAATATACTTTATAAGTTTAATAGTACAGAAGGTGGTGTTATAATTCCAAGAGGAACTTCTGTTGTTGGATTAGATTTAAGAAAGACGAAGATAAGACCTAAGTATGTTCCTAATCCTACTGATGAGAATGTAAAGGGATCTGCACTCTTTAGGGTTACTGGTGCTTGTTATTTCTGGCAATTTACTATTTTTGATGGAGACGAGAATACTTTAGTATATACTGACCCAACTAATTTTGACCTTACTAATAGATCAAAACCAGTATTCTCTCACCATAAACTAACTGTATTTGAATATGCTGATGGTATTAATAAGTTAGATTCTTTTGGTGGATTAACTGATTTAGATGTTTATTATAGTAAACTATCTAATGCATATAATAGGGCTTCAAGTAGAGATATTGATCAAAAATTCCCTTCTGATGCAAAATCTTTTGCGAAACAAAGACCTGAGTATGAAATTGTAGGTGCTTTCTCATCTGATAGAATTCAAATTACAGCACTTAGATCTGGTGATGGTGCAACTCCTGGTCCAGTTGTTACTGTAACTACTGCTATTCCTCATGAATTAACTGGTGGAACTCCAATTAAAATTGAAAAGGTTAATGTACCAGATTATAATATTTCTACAAAGGTTCAGAGTGTTTTAAGTGATACTCAATTCACATATCTATTACCACAAGTAGATCCATTTTTACCTGCTGGAGTTGCAGGTGGATTAAGTGTTGGTAATGCAACAGTAAGTGTTGAAGTTGATACTGTTACTGGTGCATCTCCTTATATCTTTAACTGTTCATTGAGATCAGTTTATGGTATGCAGGGTATGAAGGCAGACGGATCTAAGGCAACTGGATTCCGTTCAATGGTTGTTGCTCAGTTTACTGGTGTATCTCTACAGAAAGATGATAGAGCATTTACAAGGTATAATTCTAGAAGTAGGGATTTTGATGTTATAGATTATACTAAGCAAACTGGTGAAACTTTATCATCTAAATCATCATCACCAAATCCTTCAAAAGTATATCACTTAGATAAGGATGCTGTTTATAGAAATGGATGGAAAACTTCACATATTACGATAGAAAATGATGCTGTTCTACAGATTGTTTCTGTGTTCGCTATTGGTTATCATATTCACTTCTTAATGAAGTCTGGTGCTGACGCATCAATTACAAACTCCAACTCTAACTTTGGTCAGTTTGCTCTTGCTGCTGATGGATTTAAGAAGGAATCATTTGATAAGGATAATAAAGGATTTATTACTTCAGTTATTACACCAAAAGCAGTTGTTTCTGCAGATACCAGAGTAGATTTACCTCAGTTAGATAAAGCAAGGATTGTTGCTGCTGCTGATGATGAAAGAATATACTTATTAGGGCAAGATAATAAATCAGTTCTACCTTCAGAGATTGCTCAAGGATTTAGAATTGGTGCAAAGGTTAATGAAAAATTATACATTGAGAAGGGTGGCAGTACTTGGGAAGCAAAGATTGTATGTTCTACTCGTGATGCTGGTGATAATCCAACAGGTACTTCATTTACTTCAGAAAAAGCATATGAAGCAATTCATAATGATACTACTAACAATTCTTCCAATGCAATTCATAAGATAACAATTGCTGGTGGACATGAGTTAAGTAATGGTGAGTCTATAAGAATTTTTAAAGATAATGCAGATCTTCCTGAAGGATTAGATCCTCATAAGATATACTATGCAATTACTGATGGTAAGAATAGTACAAGACAAGATGGTATTCAGTTAAACAGTCTTGAAATACAGATTGCAGCATCTAAGACTAATGCAGAAAGAACAACACCTGCATATATTAACACTATATCAAGTCCTGACGCTGGTATTTTGCATGTTATTAGTAGAGTATCCGATAAGGATCCTGGTGAAATTGGTCATCCAATGCAGTTTGATACCTCAACATATACTATTGGTGGTGAAACTAAAGTTGGTGGTTGGTTTATTCATGTAGAAGGTGGTTCTGGAAATACGATTTATGCTAATAGAGCAACGTTATCTGATACAAATGATGAGATACCTTATATTACCAGAAAGAGTGATAGTAGAAGTTTAGATGATAAACTATACAAGTTTAGATATGTTATTCCTAAAGAATTAAAGAATGCACGAGATCCACAAGATAGTTTTGTTATACAAGAATCCAGTGATACAAATGTTCGAGATGATGTTGATTTTACATTAAATGATATAATAACTGATTCTGCTACGTTAGGATATGATTTTGAAAGAAATACAAGATTTATTTCATATCTTGATTATAATGTAAGTACAAAAATTGTTACTATTAGATCTGATAAAAATCATAATTTAAATCCTGATGAAATTGTTACTCTTAAAAACTTAACTTGTACTGTTAATCCAACTGGTATTGAGAATCGTGGATATAATGGAACATTTAAAGTAGTCAGTGTTATTGATTCTAAAACATTTACATATAAGACAACTGATATTTTAGACGTAGTTCATAATGTAGGAACTTGGAATAATGACGTTCATACAAGATCACTTTCTTTACCAAGATTCCAAAGAAACAATAATGATCAAAACCTATTCATCTATAGATCTGAAACTATAAACAAATATGTTGAAGGATCTCAGGATGGTGTTTATCATCTATATGTTTTAAATGGTGGAAACAAACTTGAAAAACAATTTACTGATTCGAGATATAATCAGAATGTTGTTAATCTCTATCCAGAATTAGATCGAGATAATGTTGAAGATAATCCACAGGAAGCAACAAGTTATGCAAAAAGATTCCCTCTTGGTGATGTTGTAACTAATGATCTTAAGAAGAGTATTACCAGAGAAACTGCTAATAAAGCACTATTAAATTTTGGTATTAGTAATAGTATTGCTAATGTTACTAATAACGATGGAACTTCTCCTATATTGAATTTAGATAAGGAGCATGATCTTCAAGGTTTGAATTATGGTGGAACATTAACAGGTGGATCAGGTCATACTGATGGTACATATCATAATATAAAATTATTTGATGATGCATCTGCACCAGCTTCTGCTGTATGGAAAGGTGCTACTGCTAAAGTTGTTGTTAGTGGTGGAGCAGTTACTGAATATGAAATCGAACAATCTGGTTCTGCTTATAGTTCAAGTTTAAGTCCATTATACTTTGATAGTTCATTACCATCTGCTGGTGGTATTGGTGGAGCTCCAAGTTCAAATGTTGCTTTTGTAGAGGCTGGTATAACAACTGCAACAGGTAATTATGTTCAAGTAACAGGTATAAGCACAGGAACTGATGCTTACTATAGAATAAATGCTGTTTCTTCTACAAAATCTATTGCAATTAAGAAACCTCTTACAGATAGGATTCTTGATGGTCAACAAGTAATTGATTTAGGTCCTTGGGTAGCAGTTTCATCTGCTGCTTTACCAAGTCCAAACCCTGATGATATTACAATAAGTACAGTTACATGTACTGCTGCTCATGGTTTATTAGAGGGTAATTCGTTCAGAGTTCTTGATAATAATGATAACAATCTTGGTGATTTTATAGTTTCTGAAGTTATTGATGTTACTTCTTTCAAAGTAGATATTGGATCTACTACTAATTTAGTAAATCCTACTTACATTCTTAAGCATGGAATGTCTTCTAATAATGCAGGATCTGATAAGGCTGGTGAGAATTTAGGTACAAGAGGATTATCATTCTTTGAGCATGAGAATTTAATACTTGGTGAAGAGATTAATAGTGCAACAAGCGATAAGTTTACAATTAAATTATCTGATGGAACAACCACTCAAGAGTCAATAGAAAGTAGATTACCTTTAGGTTCTTACATTCAAATTGATGGAGAGATAATGAGAGTTGTTAAGAGTACACTCTCATCTGGTAAAATAACAGTTCTTCGTGGTGCATTAGGTACTATTGTTGATAATCATGTTATTAACTCTCAGATTAAGAAGATTAAACCAATACCTATTGAATTAAGAAGACCTTCTATACTTCGTGCATCTGGTCATACGTTTGAATATCTTGGTTATGGTCCAGGTAACTATTCAACTGCTCTTCCACAGGTTCAATTAAAGACACCTACTGAAAGGGAAGAGTTCTTATCACAATCACAAGAAACATCTTGTGGTACTGTTGTTTACACAGGTATGAATGATAAGGGTGATTTCTATATTGGAAACACTAAGATTTCATCTGACTCTGGTGAACAGATAACATTTGATATTCCAGTTCCAACTGTAACGGGTGAAGATCCAAGTCAATTGAGTGTTGTATTTGATGAAGTAATTATTAAACAGAGATTACTTGTTGAGGGTGGATCATCCAAACAGATTCTATCTCAGTTTGATGGTCCTGTTACATTTAATGGTAAGGTTAGATTTAATGAAACTGTTACTATTACTAAGGACTTCACCGTTGATGCTAAAACCTTTATTAATGATTCTACAGATTCTGATCCTTCTACTACTGTTTGTACTACTGGTTCTCAAACTTTACAAGGTGCTTTCACTGTTAAAGGTGGAGTTGGAATTGGTAAGAGATTGAATGTTTGTGGAGATACTAAGATATTCTCAACATCTGCAACAGCATTTACTGTTATGGGTGGTGTATCTATTGGTGGTGATACCTCTCTTGGTGGAGATTTATCAATCACAGGAACATCAACCTTTGGTGATATAAAACTACCTGATGGTAAGAAAGCCTACTTCGGGACTGGGTTGGATATGGAAATCTTCCATGACGGGACCGACTCAATTATCAAAAATGATAATGGTATTCTTAAGATTCAAGGTGGTACTGATGCCAGTGAGCATGTTGAAATTTATACTGGTTCTAATGTTGCATTAAGAGCAGTAAACACTTTAGGTGCAAACTCAATACAGTTGATGTATAATGGAGCAACTAAATTACAAACTTCTAATAATGGAGTTGGTATTACGGGTGATCTTAGTTGTACTGGTGATATTACTGCGTACTTCTCTCCATCTGATAGTACATTAAAAGATAGTGTTACTCCTATATCTAATGCCTTAGATAAAGTAATATCAATTAGTGGTAATACATTTACTTGGAAGGAATTTAGAGATCAAACTCTAGCAGGTACACAAGATACTGGTGTAATTGCACAAGAAGTTGAAGCACTTGGTCTTCCTGGTTTAGTTAGAACTAATGAAGATGGTCATAAATCAGTTTCATATCAAAAACTAATTCCAGTTTTGATTGAGGCAATCAAAGAACTATCAGCCAAGGTTGATGCTCTATCCTAATAAATAACTAAAAATTATTATAAATGGCTAATATCAGGAAATCATTTAATTTTCGTAATGGTGTTCAAGTTGATGATGATAATCTAATTGTCAATCCCTATGGTTTGGTAGGTATAGGAACTACTATACCTACTGAGGCACTTGATGTTAGAGGAAAGGTTAAAGTTATTCAAGATCCTAATGTTCTTGGATCTGGAGTACTTAATGCAACTACTGGTATTGTTACTTCTTTAACAGTTGTTGAGTTAGAAGTTAATGGAAATGATTTTTCTGCTGGTGTAATTGGTGCTGGTATTAGTGTTGGAAAGGCAGGTGTTATAACAGCAACAGATCCTACGGGTGTTGTTACTTATTATGGTGATGGTAAGAATTTATTAAATTTACCAACATCCCAATGGTTAGATATGGATGTTGGTTTAGGTTATACAAGTATATACGCTCAAGGTGGGGTAGGTATTTCAACTGATGATCCAAGATTCTTCTTACAGGTTGGTGGAAATACTGATTTAGGATATTTTGCTGATGGTGTAGGAATTAATTCTCGTGGTGGTGTTGTAGCAACAGGAGTTGTTACTGCTACTACATTTAATGGAAGTGTATTGGGTGATATTCAAGGTGGAATTGGAACTATTACACAGATTTTATCCACTAATGCTCATGCTACTGGTATTGTAACTGCTGGTATTGGATTTACTGGAGATGTAAGGGGTAATATTCTCAGTGGTATATCAACTATAGTTCAAATTAAATCCACTAATGCTCATGTTACTGGTATTGTAACTGCTGGTATTGGATTTACTGGTAATCTTACTGGTAATGTAGTAGGTCATGTAGAAGGTAATATAGTAGGTAATGTAGATTCAGTCGGTGTTTCTACATTCCACGAACTTAAAGTTACTGGAAGTATTTCTGGAGATACTGTATCTGGTATTCTTACCACTGGGGATCTAACTTCCAGTAGATCTGTACTTGGTATATCAACTGCAAGTAAACTTCACGTTACTAATCAACTTGGAGTTGGAATTAATAATCCATTAAAACAAATTGAAGTTTTTAGTGTAGGTATATCAACTGTTGATATTCAGAGTGAAGAGACTGCAATATTACAGTTAAGTCAAAAATCATCTGTTGGAATAGGAGAAAGTACTGCTCAATTTAAGTTTGGTCAAAGTCCTAAGACTCTTGACATAATTAATGGTGATACTGGTAATGTCAATACTGTTATACATGGTGGTGGATTTGTTGGTGTAAATACTGGATCATTTAATTGGGTTTATGGTAAGACTAATACTAATTTAATGACTCTTGATTATAAAGGTAATTTGGGTATTAATAAGATACCAGAATATCCTTTAGATGTTGCTGGAATAGCAACATTCGCTGATAATGTTTATGTTAAGAGTAATTTAGATGTTCAGGGTGATACTGTTATTGATGGTAACTTAACTGTTTCTGGAACAACTCAATTTAGTTTACCTGATCTTATAAGTTCTAATATTAATAGTAATAGTGGAATATCTACTTTCTTAAATATCCATGTTGAACAGATTATCTCTGGTGTAACAACCATTGGAATTGGTACTGATTTAGAAAATATTGGTCCAAATATTGATCTTGATTGTCCTTTTGGAACAGCAGTCTTTAATAAAGTTGGAATTGGATCAACTCAACCAATGGCTCAGTTGGATGTTGCTGGTTCTATTCAAGGAAAATCGTTCTTTGGTGTAGGTGAATCTTTAGCATGTGCTGTTGACTTCTCTTCTGCTGGTAAGAATTTAGGTGGAGCATTAGGTAATAAGTCATTTATGGTTCCACCAAGAGTAACAAATACTGAAAGGAATAATTTAATTAATATAATAGGTGGGGCAATAGTTTACAATACAACAAATAGTAAACTGCAAGTCTATGTTGGATCTTATCCATCTGGTTCATGGGTTAATCTTCATTAAGGAGTAATTAATGGCAGTTAGTGTAACAAAAGCTGGTCCATATTTCACTTCAGGTGAAATAAAGTGGAGTGAGTTTAGATCTAAATTTAAAGAAAAAAGTTCTGGATCAGTATCTGCTTCAGAACTTTTTCGTGACGTTAGATTAGCAGAGAGAGATCCAATTGTACCTGATTCTACTGAGAATACTTCTATACCAGTAGATTCATATCCAAATGGAACATTTTCTGGTAATAGTAATAATTGGAAAGCATCTTTAATGAGAAATTCCATTAAAAGATATACTGCTAATCAAAGTGGAGATAATAAGTTTTTAGATTTGGGATTGAAGAGTGGATCTGATGGTATTGATTGGGATGGTCAAAATGATTTAGATACTGTTGGAAAAACAACTGGAAATTATACAAGAAATGTTCAGAAGATAATCAATATAGCAGGAAGAGCCTTTTCTGATGATACTGGAACTAATGGATTAACTGGTGATGGTGGAACGGGAAAGGATAAGAAACCAGCAGCAAAATTAGTTTTACCTGATCCATTAAAAGCATTAAATGTAAGACTTTATGTTACTGGTGGAATATATGGATCTGCTGGAAGATCAGGATTTTATAATTATGCATCTCAACCTGATAAAACTTTAAGTGATCCTGGTAAGGATGGTGGACCTGCTTTGACCATAAGACATATGGGTTCAGAGAGTAGAACATACATTTACAATCAAGGTGGAGAGATATTTGGTGGTGGAGGAGGTGGTGAGCAAGGTCAAATGGGTGCATGGCCTACTCAAGCAGGTATATGTCAACCAGCATCTTCAACATCATGTAGTACTTCATATTATCTTGGTGGGTATAATGAAGGTTGTCATGGTAGTGGAACTGGTGGATGTCCCAGTGGTGGATCTGTGTATGCAAGTTTACATATAGCAACATTACCTTGTCCTCCAGGAACTCATGATGATCCCTCTGCTGGATATGGATCTATTTCTGCAGATTATTGTAGAGTAATTAATTGTACAACATATACTCCAAGTCCTTGTTCATCTACTACACCAGAACAGGGTTTAGGTGGTGCTGGTGGAGAAGGTGCTGGATGGGGATATAGACAAGCTATTAGTGGTGGAAAACAAACTAGAACATTAGGTCAACCAGGAAGATCTGAAAATATATACGCTGAATGTCAAGCTTGTGCTCAAGGTCAATCACCTTCAGGTGCTACAAACTCTACTCCTGGTGGTAAAGGTGGAGATGGTGGTGATTATGGACAACCTGGTGGAAACACTCTTGGTAGAAGTCCTCTTGCTACTGGATTATCACAAGGAGAAGGTGGTGGTAAAGGTGGTGCTGCTATTTGTGGAAAATTCTTTAAAACACCTATATTTGGTAGCACAGGAAGTGCTAATGTTAAAGGATCTGTTGGTTTAGAATGTGATGGAAGTGAAGGTACTCCAGATCCAGTTCCTGACATGCCAACAATTACTGCAAGTCATGCTGAACATATTAGATTTAATTATCCTGCAATAGATAATACAAATAAACAAACTTTAAATGTAACTAGTGCTTATAATTCCAGTGGATTTGCTCAAGGACCAGTTAGATGTAAACTTTATTTCTGGTGGAAAGAGATATTTAATATTGGTTCTTATGGTGTAGAAAAGATTGAGATAAAAAAATCTGATGGTACTTTAGTTTGGTCGGTAGAAGTTGATAAAAGTAAACAAAGAGGTAATAATTTAGTTAATGGAGATTTACCAATAACTGAATTTGAAGAAGGAATTTATGATGTTATATACACTGGATTATCCTTCTTTAACCAACCTTCTTCTGGTGCGAATTGGTTGATTAATGATAGAATAATGGAATATGGTCAGAAATTAAGATTCTTTGATGATACTCAAAATTTAACTTCACAGAATTCAGAACTTGTAATAGCACCAGCAGATGCCACTTTTGATAGTGGTGATGGTAAGACTACAAGATGGATTGAATCATATAATTCTCAAACTATGGGTAATAAACTTGAAGATGGGTCTTGGGAATATATTGCTATTCAACAGTATTGGTCACAATTTATGCGAGATTATGCAATGTGGGGAAGTAATGATCCTGGTACTCAAGATGGTACTGATCAAGATTACACTACAACTTGGCTTTGGAATATTCCTGATGTAAGTAAGGAAGGTGAATATACCTTCGAGATTGAGTCAGATAACTTAGCAGAATGGACTATTGATGGTGTATCGAAAGGTAGAACTACAGATTATGATAGTCATTATCCTGCTAATGATGCTGTTAGTAAAATGGGTAAATGGGTAGATACTCAAACTGGAACCTCATATACAGATGGTACTCCATACAAACAATCTTTTGCTGTAGGTAAACATACAATCTCGATAAAGGTAACTAATAGACATGTAGGAGGAAGTGATCCTGAAAATTGGCAATATAACCCTGCTGGTGTTGCATTTAGAGTTACTTTTGGTGGTCAGGAAGTATTTAATTCCACAGATGTTGTAATGTCAGAAGGAACTACGTATGGTAGATCATCAATATCTTGGGTTGCAACAAATGTAGATACAAGTGCAAGTTCTTCTGACTCAATATTTGGAACAGATACTCCTATGGATGCAAGTTTTAATGTAACTAAAACATTGCAAGGAACTACTCCAATTGCTCCTACCAGTGGATCAACTGTTTACAAGTTGTATGCTAAGAACGATGCTGGTACTTCTAATCCTGTTGTGATTAACATCAAGTAGTGTTTAATTCTTAATTATTATACATACGTTTGTATGGGTTGTAAGAGAAACTTTATATTTTTTTAAGAACCAGTGGCACGACTGGCACAAGGACTCCCTGACAAGGGAGTTTTTTAATGGTATAATATATCCAACTGAGAAACATTGATGCCATTACGTCCACACCAAATTGATGCTCTGGATGCTATGGCAAACCATTCTAAGGGGCAAATTATCGTTCCTACAGGTGGTGGTAAGACCATGTGTATGATAGAGGATGCTAAGAGAGTATTTCGTACACAAGAGGTTTCAACCATTGTCGTGGTTGCTCCACGTATCCTATTAGCAGAGCAACTATGTTCTGAGTTCTTGGAAACAGGAGAGTTCAACGATGTTAGAGTTATGCATGTTCACAGTGGTGAGACAGAGCATTACTCTTCAACCAAAGTTAATGACATTAGATACCATAACTTCCTATGCTATGAGTCTAATCAGTTAATCTTTACAACATACCATTCATTACATAGAATACAAGAGAGTGATATTGTAGTTGATGTAGTTTACTTTGATGAGGCACATAATAGTGTACAACGAAACTTTTTCCCTGCTGTTGAATATTATGCAACTTATAGGGCTGACAGGTGCTTTTTCTTTACTGCTACTCCTAAGCATAGTCTTACTCCTTTCAAGGCAGGAATGAATGATACTAAGGTGTATGGTCAGGTAATTGCTAATGTACCAGCACCTAAGTTGGTTAAAGAAGGTTATATCCTACCACCTAAAGTTGAGGTATATAAGAGTCGTTTACTTAGAAAAGATGAGATCTATGCTGATGTAGAATCAGAGCAGATGATTGGTGCTATTGATAGATTAGAAGTGGATAAGGTTCTTATTTGTGCTAAGTCTACCAAACAGATTACTGGTATTACTTCTCAGTCTGACTTTTGTTATCAATTAAATGTTCGTGGTTATAATTGGATGTATATCACTGCTAAGACAGGTGCTATCATCAATGGTAAGAAAGTAGGTAGAGATAAGTTCTTTGAGACTCTCAATGCGTGGGGTAAGGATGATGATAAGAAGTTTGTAGTATTACATCACAGTATATTGGCAGAAGGTATTAATGTAAAGGGATTAGAGGCAGCATTGTTTATGCGTAACATGGATTACATTACTATCTCTCAAACGATTGGTAGAGTAATTCGTTTAGGTAATATTAATAAGACACATGGTAAAGTTTGTATTCCAGTGTATAATAATGTTGGGATCAGTACCGCACGTAAGGTTGAGTCAGTAGTTGATACTGTATTCAATAAAGGTGAACCAGCAATTTCAGTAATAACACGATGATTAATTTTGAACTATTTGATTTTCCCTCTATCTTTGGTGTGGTTAAGTCCACAGATGGATTAAAGAGGCAACAGACACGCCCATTAAGGGCAGAAGTACAAGAGATTGCCATTGCAAAGTATAGTGGTGGTCAATTAAAATATGTTGGTGATACTGAGAATGGTAGAGACTTCTTAGGTATTCACGATAATATCTATTATGAATCAAAGGGTATGGATGGATTGTTTCTTAAAACAAAACCATATACCAGAGAGGTAACACTTATGAATTTTAAAGGTAGGAATAAAGGGTTGCCAGAACAAACATTTGATTATATGCTATTATGGGATACTAAGAATTATACTGCTGGAATATGCAGTTGGAACTCCTGTATGAAAAATACAAAACTTAAAGATGATTCTGTATCATTTAAAGTCAATTTTGATGATATTACATTTGTTGCAAAGAATGTAGTACCTAAAGAGAAAGGTGACTTTGGTGCTAAACTTTATAATCTAATCAAAGAAAGCGTATGAACATTAAAGAAGACGAATACATGTCAAGTGATGTGTGGAAAAGAAATATTCCACCAGTTACTAATTTCAAAAGAGGAAGTGCCTATAATCAATTTGGTATGTGGGTTATGTGGACTTATTATATCATTGTTGCTATGATGATAGTAAGATTAATCTGGGTATTAAATACGTGAATATCTTTGTAACTAATCCTGATCCTCATAAATCTGCTACTGAGTTACCAGATAAACATATTGTCAAAATGCCATTAGAGACTTGTCAAATGCTTTCTATTGTCTTTTCTCATTGGTATTATGATTGGGGTGATGATTTAGTTAAGAAGAAAGATGGTACACCTTACTCAGTTGCTAAGGGTGCTTTCCGTAATCATCCTTGCACTCAATGGGCAGCAAATAGTATATTTAATACTGCTTGGTTGATTCAACACGGATGTGCTTTATCTGATGAGTATTCGTATCGTTATGGTAAATTACATGGATGCCATAAAGCATTATTTGAAGCAAAGAAAACATTTCATAAGATGGCAGGTGAGGTCATTACTTGTCATTGTATGGTAGAATCATTCACAAGGGCAATGCCTGATGAGTTTAAGAAGGATAGAACTATCGACACCTTTACTGCTTATCAGAAGTATATCAATTCTAAACCTTGGGTAAAGGATAACTACCTACGCAAACCTGATCGTAAACCTAATTGGATTCAATGAGAGACACTATTCTATTTGGAGATTGTAGAGATACACTCAAAGAGTTTGATGAGAAGGCAAGGATGTGTGTTACATCCCCACCTTACTATGGTCTAAGAGATTATGGTGGTGAAGACTCTCAGATAGGTCTTGAACAGACTCCAGATGAGTTTATTGATGAATTAGTAAAAGTATTCAGAGAGGTGAAAAATGTGCTTACAGATGATGGAACTTGTTGGGTTAATCTTGGGGATTCTTACTATAATTACAGACCAGGCAGAGGACAAGGATTGGCAAAACAAACAGTCTCAAATACTAAGCAAGACCTACCAGATGTGTGTCCTCGTAGAGCGAATAGAATCGGAGGACTCAAAGAAAAAGACCTCATTGGAATCCCTTGGATGTTCGCCTTCGCAATGCGAGCAGATGGATGGCATTTGAGACAGGATATTATATGGCATAAACCTAATCCAATGCCTGAAAGTGTAAAGGATAGATGTACTAAGTCACATGAATACATCTTTCTATTCAGTAAAAACAAAAAGTATTTTTATGACAATGAAGCAATCAAAGAACCAGCAAAAGATTGGGGTACAAGAGATCGTACTAAAGGCAAGTATCATAATCCTGGCACTGGTCTATCCCCTCACTCAGGGTTAAGTAAAAGTTATCCTACAAAGAATAAGAGATCAGTATGGAGTGTAACCAATAAACCATATCGTGATGCACATTTCGCAGTATATCCACCCGACCTGATTGAACCCTGTATCAAGGCAGGGAGCGAGGTAGGAGACATTGTGTTAGATCCATTCATGGGATCAGGAACAACTGCTATGGTGGCAAAATCGTTAGGTAGAGACTACATTGGATGTGAGTTACACGAAGACTATGGTAGTTTAATTAAGAAGAGAGTGTCAGAATATGAACCAGTTAAGGAATTGACACAAGAGGGTAGCGTAAATATATTAGATATAGTATAATAAGTCCATTAAGAGGAAACCATCATGCGTTGTAAAGTTGAACTCTATGTTGCTGGTACTGTCTTTAATGAAGAAGTACATGCTCGTGATTATCAAGAGGCAAGACAAGTTGCTCTTGCAAGAAATCCTAATGCTACGGTAATGTCTGTAACTGCTGTGTTCTAATGGTATTAGAGTATATTACAGATGGTTTTCCTTGGGAAAAACTTCTATTAGATCTTCTTAAGGTAAATGCTTATAAGAAAGGTGATTATACCCTTTCTTCTGGTAGAAAGAGTGAGCATTATGTTAATTGTAAACCTGTAACACTTACAGGTGAAGGATTGGGTGCTGTATGTGCCTTAATGCTTGAGTACATTGATGATGATGTTGCTGCTGTTGGTGGTCTTACATTGGGTGCTGATCCTTTAGTTGTTGGATTATCACAAGTAATTTTTGGTGGAACACAAGGTAAAACTTCTGTTGATGCTTTAATTGTTCGTAAGAAACCAAAGGGTTATGGTGCTAATGCTTGGATTGAAGGTAGAATACAACCAAAAGGATCTAAGGTAGTTGTGCTTGAAGATGTAATTACTACAGGTGGATCTGCTCTTGTAGCAGTAGAGAAACTTCGTGATGCTGGTTATGTTGTAGAGCGTATCATTTCTATTGTCGATAGACAAGTAGATGGTGAAGCAGATGTCAAGATGAAAGAAGCGAATATAGAACTTATAAGTTTATTCACCCTACAGGATGTAATTGACCATGAGATTAACTGAAGATGTAATTAACAAGATTGCAGTATTAATGCAACACACCAAAATGAATGGTGAAGTTAATTGGAAAGATGGTGATGAAATTGATGTGTGTCTTGGTGGCACATTTGCTGGTGATAAGTTCATTAGTATTATAAACAGAACTCGTAGTAACACAACAAAACAATGAGTGGAGTTCCTTCAGACTATCGTAAGTTTTATCATTGTCCTAATAAGGGTATTCTATCTAATAATGGTGGACAACCCGAAGGATATGTGAATAAAGATGGAACTTGGGCAGCAGTTCCAGTTATGGGAAGTGACACTCAGTTGTGTATTATTCACAATGGAGAACAGGTGCATCACGCAAGAAATTATAAGGATGCAATGTCATACATAAAGAAACAAATTGCACTTGAGAAGAAACTCAAAAAGAAAGGATCATTGGAGAAGTTTTTATGAAAGATCAAAGTCCAGTAGGTGAAGAAACTCCACTTGAAAAGTGGGATCGTGCCAGAACTCTAATGTTAGAGTCATTATATAAACCAGACAATCATCTTAGATCTTGTTCTCATAATCAGAA
>VTLG01006245.1_pt1 | contig 18907 bp, 22 predicted proteins | sample 4694571 | NCBI WGS metagenome assembly VTLG01 (sample SAMN12604809, study PRJNA352737) | marine metagenome | biome: ENVO:00000447; feature: ENVO:00000209|ENVO:00000569|ENVO:01000036; material: ENVO:00002151; isolation source: viral sequences binned using virsorter ...
TTAAATCATTACCTGCCCCAAGTCCTAAAGTAGCATTATCATTTGGCATAAATACACTACCTGCTTCACTTGCATCTATTTGTAATGCAGTAATAACATTGCTACCACCATCATCTACTCTAAAGAAAATATCTCCATCATCTGTGTAGTTAGTAACATAAAGACTACCAGTATGATTTTCTATATTTGCATTACCTGAAGAACTATTATGATAGATTTTAATATCATCTGCATTACCGAAAGTTCCTTGAACATCATCACTTAATCTAAATAAACTTGTTGTATCTTCTATGATGTTTACTAATTCACTACCACCAACGAATATTTTTATTCTATCAGCAGAACTTTCTGTTATATAAGTATTACCACCACCATCTAAATAAAGTTTTTGAGTTGCAGGTAGTTTTAAATCTACTGCTCCAAATACAACACTTTCGGCACTACCATCTAATGTTAAGTAGGTAGCAGTTCCACCACTACCATTATCTGTTTTAAAAATTATGTCGTGGTCATCTGCATTATTTTCTATAACTAAATGGTCTGTATAATTTCTAATCCAACCTTGCCCACTTGAATTATCGTGTCTTATTTGTAAATCGCTACCATTACCTAATACTAAATCTTTATCGTCTTTTAAAAACACTTCTTCTTCAAATATAGTATTTTTATTAACATCAATTCTTGTATTAGTTCCATTTAAAGCAAAGTATTGAGTTACCCCACTACTACCATCATCGCATCTGAATATTATTTCTCCATCATTGGTATTATTATCTATATATAAATTACCAGTATGGTTTTCTATTGATGAGTTAGTTCCATCGTGATATAATGTTAAATCTGTTCCACTTCCAATTCTTAAATTAACATTATCAAGAAATCTCATTTGTTTATGAATTTGAGTTTGAACATTGCCACCATCTAATTGAATATAAGTTGCAAGTCCACCACTACCATTGTCTGATTTTAGGTTAATATCTCCATCAGTTGCATCATTTTGAATAATTAAATTATTGTTTTCATTGTCAATATAACTATTGCTGTCATCTGAATAAATTCTTAAATCTACATTACCACCAAATTGTGCTTGAACATCATCACTAAACACCATATTCTTATCTATTTGAACTTTAGTAGCACTACCATCTAATGTTAAGTAGGCAGTCGTTCCTCCACTACCATCATCACATCTTAAAACTAAATCTCCATCATTAGTATCAGTTGATATATATAAATTACCAGTTCCATTAGAGAAGTAAGTATTATTTCCATCGTGTTGAAATGTTAAATCATTTCCTGCTCCAAGAGATAATGTTTGTCCATCATTTGGAAGTCTAACTTTTCCTGTTTCACTTGTATCTACTTGAATTGCATTAATTGTAGAGCCACCATCATTAACCCTGATAAATACATCTCCATCTGAATTAGCATTTTGTAAGTATAAATCTCCAGTATCAGTTCTTAAATAACTATTTGTTCCATCGTGTTGTAGATAAAAATCGTTTCCATTTCCTAATCTAATGTATTTACTATCAGGTAAATCTAAATTTGTTCCATCAAAAGTAAGATTGGCTTCTGCGTTCATAGCATCTGTGCCAGTAGCAGTTACAATGTAGTTGTTTGCACCATTAGCCATAAAGTCAGATACATCTACTGAAAAAGTAGTTGAAGATAAGTCTAATCCTGAACCAGCTGAATAAGTTGTATCACTACCAACCTCACTAGCTGGTACTTTTTTAATAGCAGAAGCACTATCATCATAAAGAATAAATGTATCTGCATCTGCTGGAGCTTCATTTAAAAGAGTTAATCCATCTACATCTAATTCAAATGTTAAATCGTATGGGTCTGCATCTGTACCGTTTGATGTATTACTCCAGTTAATTTGCATACCAGTACCATCAATAAACTTAACTTCTTTATTTTCAGTAATAGTTACTTCAGTTCCATCTCCATCTTCTAATACAAAACCTGAGCCCATAGTGTTTGCAGTAACAAAACCACTATCATTATTAAAGTTAGAAAGTTTAATTTCACTAGCTGCTTTTCTTGACTCTGTAGTTCCATCTTGTAAAATAAATTCTGTTGAACCAGATATATCTCCAGTCATATCTGTTAATTCACTAAAGTCTAAATCTAATGTTGCTGTTGTAGTTCCACCACCACTAAGACCTGTTCCAGCTACTACATTAGTAACTGTACCAGTTCCACCAATAGCATCTTCTAAATCTTCTATAGTAATTTTTTTATTAACCCCTGCACTATCGTCATATACAAGCATTACATCACTAGCTTCAGTAAGTGCACCTTCTGCTATAGCATCAAAACCTGTTATATCTAAATTAATAACTGCACTAGAAGCAGTTAATCCTGCACCTGCAAATAATGTTGCTATATCATCTATAGATTCTTTTTTAGTTGGGTCTCCTGTTGCACTTTCATCTGAAAAAGCAAGGAAATCTCCACTTGCAAGAGTTGCTGCTGTTAATCCGTTAATATCTAATTCTACTGTAACTGCTGCTGATTCACTACCAGAGTTAGCAACTGTTATACCACCAGTTCCTGAATCTGCTACCGTTGCAACATAATTACCTGTTGTATCTGTTCCTAATGCTACAGAATTTGCTGCAATAGTAAGTGCTCCTCCATCAGCTATAGTAGCATCTCCACTTACATCATTATAAACTGCATCTCTTAAAACACTAAAATCAATTCTTTTTAAAGTACCTGCATCAGAAATCATTAACTCATCTGCATCAGCTACATCACCAGTCATATCAGTCTGTCCACTAATTACATTATTATTTAACATACTGCCTTCAACAGCCGTACTAGCAATAGTTAAAGCTATGCTTATATCTCCAGTTCCATCAAACTGACTAGCAGTTGTACCAGTTACATCTCCTGTGTAACTAAAATCTCTACCATTTTGCAAAGCAGTAGCAGTAGAAGCATTACCAGTTACATTACCTTCTAAGTTTGAAACAAGTGTTGCAACAGCATATCCTGTACCAGAAACATTAACTGTAGTTGTAGGTTCTGCTTGTAAATCTTTAAATAGTTTAAACTTACCACTATCATTAGCATCTCTAAATAAACCTGCATATAAATCTTGTGAACCTGATGTATCATATAATCCATAGAAACCAATATCTACAGAATCTGCAGAGTTATTTCCTTTTGCTAATTTTATTAATGGGTCTTCTACAGTTAACGTTGCAGTGCTTACTGTGACAGTATCGCCATTTACTGTTAAATCTCCAGCAATAGTAACATCGTCAGGTAAACCAATAGTAACTGTAGCTCCTTCACTACCAGAACCTGATACTTCAATTTCATTAGATGTTCCAGATATTCCTGCTACATAGTTACCTGTAGTATGTGTGCTCAATGTAATTAAATTATTTAATGATGTAGCTCCTATACCACCATTAGCTACTGGTAATGTTCCAGTAACATCTGCTGCAAGGTCCACTGCATTTCTAGTAATTGTTTGTCCGCTAATTGTAATATAGTCTAGTGAACCACTTAAAGAAACATTAGTGCTATTATCTGTACCAGCTGCATCAACACCTATTGTAGTTCTTACTGCTGCAGCATCTGCATCATCTACAATACTTTTACCAAAAGTTGATATAGTAGTATTAGCAGGTAAAGCAAATGTTTTTAAATCTGCGTCTACTTCACTATCCATAAGAGCACCTGCTGAAGTTACGTTTGCAGTATCTGTTACATCAGCTCCGTCTTCAACATTTAAATCACTTCTTACTTCTGCTGCAGTTCTACCTTCTACTTCTGTTCCATCAATTCTAAGAAAATCATTATCTGAAACTGCATCATTAGCTGTTAAAACATTTCCATCACTAATACCTTTTGTCAAACCTTTTACAAAAGAAAGGTTGCTAACTTCAGAATCCATTAATGCACCAGCTGCAGTTACATTGGTTGCATCAGTTACATCTGCATTGCTTTCAACTGAATCAAGTTTAGTTTCTTGAGCATCAGTCATAAATCTTTTATTAGAAGCATCAGACATATTTGCTGTGCCGAATGTAGGTTCAGCTCCACTTACTACTGATTGGTCTAATGCTTTTACATTTGCAATACTTGCAAGTTCACTGTCCATTAATGCACCTGCACTAGTTACATTGGCAGTATCTGTAACATCTGCACTTGCTTCTATTGCATTTAATTTATTTAAAAGTGTAGTTGTAAAATTATTATCTGATTGTGTGGCTACTACAAAATCTATGTTACCATCTGTATCGTCATAAGATACTGATATACCTGTTTCAGTACCGTCTAACATTCCACCGACAATATCTTCTACCTGTTCTTGTGTTAGTGTAGCACTTATTTTAGAGTCTAATTGTGTTTGAATATTAGATGTAACTCCATCTACATAATTTAGTTCTGCAGTTGTCGCAGTTACTCCATCAAGAATATTTAATTCAGAAGCAGTTGCAGTAACACCATCTAAAATATTTAATTCTGAAGTAGTTGCAGTAACACCATCAAGCAAGTTTAGTTCTGCTGCTGTGGAAGTAACTGCAGTTTCATTGATTTGTAAAGCTCCATTGTCTTTGATGTTGATAGAAGAAGAACTTATCTGTAAAACGCTAGCTGTGCCTTCACCATCTTCTATATCTCTCAGCGTTCCATCTACCCCAGCATTACTGTTAGAAACCTGTAGCAAGTCCTTATAGGACTCTGATATTTTTTTACCAGTAAGTGTTGCCATCTTATCTTTCCTTTATTTAAAACTTTCTGGAACTATTCCTCTGGTGCCACCAGTTTTATCTCTTCTCTTTCCAAATTTTGTAACCATTTCTTTATACTCATTCATTGCCAACTGTCCTGCTTGCATTCTTATCGATGCTAATTCTGGATTGTTAGTTCTTGCTGCGGAATCCATTAATGCTTTTGCTTTCACATATAGTATTATAGCTGGGTGTAATGCATTGTCTATATCTATTGTCCCTGTAATAGATGATAGTTTATCAGGTTCTGCATAGTAAGAAATTAACATACCATTTGAAATATAGTCTGAACCAGAACCTATAATAGCTGCTTTATAATTTCCTTTAGATGTTAATGTTGTTCCACCATCTCCATCTGTTGTGGCTATTGCTATTTTATCTCCCTCTATCCACCAAACGAATGAATCTGAAGGGTCTTTAAATGTGCTACTTACCGCTGCCATAATTACTCCGTGTCTGTTATTTTAGTTTCTTGTTTTGTTAATCTAGGTATTTTAATATATTCTGAATCAGAATTTAAAATACTACATCTATAAACTTTGTTTACTGTTATATCTCTGTCATCATCTAATCCATACCACATTTGACCATTTACCAAATTAGTTTTTGCATATTCTGTTTTAAGAGAGTATTGCCCTAAATCAATTAAAGCTTCATTAATTAAACTTAACACATAGTTTTCTGAAACTTCAGGCACTGCCTGTTGCACTCTACTATGTATTTCTTTTCCGTTAAATTCTATTGCTGCCATTATAAGTCCTCATAGTTACTGTTTATATCTTCCCAAAAACTGTTTCCATCTGCCCAAAATTTAAATTGTTCTAAAACCTCTGCCCAGCTAGTAGATGGTGCTATTACTTGCTCACTCCAGGTTGATGTTGGAGTTGTTAAGGTTTCTGTCCAGGCAGAGCTTGGTGTTATAGTTTGTGGACCCCATACTGTGCCAGTGTCTGAATGATGTATGTCATTTATTTCTTCTGTCCAAGAACTAGATGGCTCTATTGTTTGTTTGCTCCAAGTAGTAGTAACTCCCATTATCTAGCATCCCTTTGTAGTTTTCTTTCTTCTATTTCTTCTATACCTAAAATCTGTAATGCTTCTTTGTATTGAGTATCTACTAATGCATACTGATTGCTATAAGATGCTGCGAGCTCTACATCCTCATCATTGTTTGCATCTGCTATTAATTTTTTCAAAGCTTGTCTTGCTGCATAAAGAGTTACAGCATACTCTGCCTCATCTGGAAAGTTATCAATAACTTCTACGCCGTGAGCTACTGTTATACTGGTATCTATAGCCACAAGCCTACTATGATTACTGCTAACCACTGTAGGAAATATATTCAAAACTTTGTCATATATAATATATGCTGGGTCGCTTGTTGAAGCTGCTTCCATATAATTTGAATCGCTTACTTTACCCATCATTGATGGTGGTAATTTTCTACAAGGCATAGCTACACCGCTATTATTTTCATCTCTTCTTAATACGCTTAATATTCTTCTTCCTTCAACATCTACAGTATTTGTAAAATTTTCATTGCTAGCTATTCTATCTAGTTTGTGTATAGGCATAGCATTCAATACTAATCTAGCACCTGATGTTAGCCACTGAGTTATTGAAGCATCAGATACTGATGTAGATAAATCACCAGTAATATCAAATATTTGTTGTTTAAATGTTGCCATTATCTTTGTCCTTTATAGTCTTTCATTTTTCTATCAAAGTAATTTGCTTTAGATTCTCTATCTACAGCTGAACCAGACCAGTGATAGTCTAGCCAAGCATTTTTCATAGAAAGCTCTCCAGAAGATAAATCTATTAATTTAAAGTCTGGGTCTTGTTGTTTGTCTGCATAAAACAATTCATCTTGTAAATTTTCTGGAAGTGTAGAAAAATCTATATTATATGAAGGTTCATCTAATTCTGACATGTTTAATAGAGTTTTCCAATCGTCTGACATTTCTAAGCCATACGCTTTATAAGCATTTTGCAATCTTCTTACAGCTGTTTCTGCTCCCCCTTGAGGATTTTCATCTAATCCTCCAGTAAATACATTCATTTCATATTGATACTTACCTCTTCCTGGACCTCGTGGTTCTTGAACTCTATCTATAATATTATCTGATTCCAACCATCCAACCTTACCCCCAAAAGATTGTAAAGAATCAGCAACAGATTCTGAGCTTTCTCCATATAAATTTTTTCCATTTTCTCCATATAGAGCTCCTTCTCTTATAGCATTTAATAGTGCACTCTGCTCTTTATATTCCTTATCATTAATAGCACCATTCAATAGTCTATTAGCAGGTGTCATAAATCTATCATACATTTCCTGTATAATAGAGTCTTTCTCTTCTTTGCCATCTTCATACATGCCTAAAAGGTCATTCATCTTAATATCTCTTTCGTTTTCTTTTAGGTGGATATGGTTTTCTTTTTTTCATAGCTCTTCTCACTTTTTTCTTATTTCCAAACTTTCTTCTGTTTCTTCCCATTAAGTTTTAACTGTTGTGCTTTCTCTATCCCAGTTAATAGAATCATATAGTTTCTTTTTAGCTGTCTCTTCATTCTTCTTCTTTGTTTCTTTAATATGTTTATCCATATCTTTAGTCCCAAAGTTTATCTTATCTTGTCTAATAGCTCTTGCCCATGGTGTATTCTCCCTTATAACAAAGTTCGTATTCCACTTGGACTTAGCAGCTCTTTGCCCACATGAAGGACAATTAAAATATCCTTCAGGATTAGGTTCATTGCAATGTTGACACTTCATCTATTATGTATATAGAATTATATAAGCCACTCTTGAACGGTCTAACTTTACAACTGAAACATCTATAATTGCTTCACTAGTGCTGTCTAAAGCATTTACCGCTGCTTTAATATCTGCTGCTAAAGAACCAGATACTGAATCTGCTGCATCGCTTATATCATTAATAACTACTTTTACATTTGCATTATATGCTGCCATTTTATTCTCCTGTTAATTAAAAAAATCTTTTTGGCTTTTGGGAGTGAGATAAACCCACTCCCCAGTAGCCTATACTGTTTATGCGTTACCTGATGAGGCAGCAGCAGCGACATCACTCACATCGTGAGCTTGTCCCCATACTATCCAATTATCACCATCAGAAGTAATAACAAGATGCACATGTCCTACTGCAGCACCTGATGCAACCTCAAGTTCATCGTGAGATGAACCATTGAATGCAACATTAGAAGGTGTAGCAGTTTCAACGTCAGATACTTCTCCAACGAAGAAGTCTGTTCCATCTTTTGCTTCTATGGTAATTTTACCATCAAGAGCTTCATTAATAACGAACTCGTACCATACGCCTTCGTTTCCTGAAGCAGCTGGTAACTGAATGTCAGCAGCTCCGCCTGTTGCTCTCAAAATAACTAAAGCACCACTGTTTTGAGCTAATAAAGCTCTATCATTAGTGCTATCTTCTATTTTGATAATTTGGCGGTAGTCAGCATTATGATGCCCACTACTTTCATTCAACACTTTACTTCTAGCCATCTTATACCCCCTCTACATTGTATAGAGCATGTGACTCTGGTAAACATACTTCTAAACCAGCTTCGGTAAGAATCATGTCTTTTCTCAAGTCTTCATCTGCAGCTTGTACATTTGTCATAACTTGAGTATCACGATTAACTCCATTACCTACTAAAGGTCTGTAGTATAGTTTACTCATATCAGCCATAAGCATTAATCCAGCTGAGTGACCTCTGAATAGAGGTTGTTTCACTAGATACATGCTACCGTGCACAGTATTAATTTCCATAAGTTTATGGCCAAAAGAACCATCAACATTGTCCATGTTTACTCTGTAAGGCATGTTATTAGCTGAACCTGCTGATGCATCAACGAATGCACCATCGCCCATTTTGTTAAAGTATGTGATGACTGGCAAGGAAGCTAATACAAGTTTTTCACTTGCTCCGCCTCTTGCTGGGTCAAAGATAACTTCTAAGTCACTTAATAGTCTGTCATAAGTTAACTCAGCAGTTGTACAAGTTCTTGCATAGGCTTTACCTGAACTATAAGATAGATTCGTTGTTCCGCCTACAAAAGAACTGTTTTTGATGATGTGACCAACAAGACCTTCAGTATATTGAATACCGCCTTGTCTTGCTTTTTGATTAAAAAGAAATGCTCTTTCTAAGTCCACTTTATGCTCTCTCATCTTAAGAGCTAATACACGTTCAAACTCATTTGCATATCCACGCATCTTTGTTGCATAAGCAGTGTTTGTGATTTCAGCAGCTGTTTTGAAGATTTGGGTATACCCATAATCATCATCAATGCTGTTTGACCACACGTCTGGAGAACCAGACCCTTCTGCGAATGCACTACCGATTACCTGACATCTGTCATCGTCTGCAAGTGTAGTTGAGCCTGTTGTAGCTGAAGTACTAATACATTTAGCTGTAAAGCTAGTATCAGCTCCATTGTCTGCTGGTGCAGTTTCTATTCTAAAAATAGCCTGTCCAAATCCAGCAGTATCAGAATCCCCTACGGTTCTAGCAGCAAAGACCATGCCTTTGATAAGCCAGTCTACAGATGCAGGACTTGAAGCACCGTCGTCTACAGTAACTGTATAAGAGCTACCTGCAGCAACAGTACCTACAGCACCGTCAATATAAAATTCTCTACTGGTGTAATCAACTTTACTTCTATCTTCTAAGAAACGAAATAAAGAATCGTCAGTAGGCATTTTAGCTGTCTTAGCCAAATAAACGAAAAACGGTGATTCTTCTGGTGCGAGTTCAGCAACCCTATCAGAAAAATTGTAAATTCGTCTTTGGTCTGGTGCCTGTCCATAATCAGCGGAAGTAGCTGCGGATGTCAAGTTTGACGCTTTTAGTTGTCCGCTTGTTATTGCCATTGTTTTCCCCCTTTAAGGTATTATTGTTTAGCGTTTTATTCCTTTAGCAATGCTACCTCTTTGAGCTGCACTAAGAATATTATCCCACATATTATCTTTTTCAGATTTAGTAGGAACAGTTCCTCCTTGTAATACACCAGCTGTTCTTGCTTGATTACTTGTGTCAGGTTTTTGAATTACAGGTTCTTTATAATCACCTTTATTCATTTTAAATAACTTGACTAAATTATCAAGAGGAACATTGTCTTTTGGCTGTTGAGCAAACTGCATAAACTCCTGCACTTCGTCTTTATTCATACCAAAATCACTTTCTAGTTTGTTTACTGTATTAGTAATGAACTGTCTTTGTTCTTGCCCTTTCATAGCATTGTTAACTGCACTATTTATTCTAGCCTCCTCTTCCTTCACTCTAAAATTATATGAAGCTGAGCCTGGCTTATTATACGCATCCCACGGATTGAACTCGTCTTCTATTAACTGTTGTGCTTCAGTTGTATTACTTTCACCAGTATTACCGACAATACTATCTCGTAAAGTCTCTACAAGGTCAGGTCTTTGCTCTAGTAAGTTAATTAAGGGTTTATACTGACTAAGATGCTTTTTATCAGCTTCTGCTCTATCATACATAGATTGAAACTTTTTAGCTTCTTTTTCCCAGTTCATATCTTCATTCACTTCTAAAGTACCTTCTTGTTGAGACCCAGCTTGAACCTCATCCATAGATTCTGAAGCTTGAGTATCGGTTGTTGATGTTTCGTTTTCCATATTAATCTCCTTTGATGTCTAGTCCTCTTTCTGAGTTGAACCACGCACTTCAGCCTCAATAACTTTGAGGTCTCCACGTAATTTCTCGAGCTCTAGCAACACCTTGTCGTTTAACTTGTTTTTGTTTATTCGCCTATCGGCAGTGGCGTTAGACTCTATATCTTTTAAACGAGACTTAAATTTCTCAACTTCAGTTCGTTTTCTGTCAGAGATAGACTCTCTTGTAGCCGTTTGCAGGTCTCCCTGTAAATTCTTTATTTCTTCTCCCATTGCAGCAATTTGCTGTTCCATAGCTGCTCTTTGGTTCATTCTTGTCAAGATACCTTCCTTATCAAAAATATCTGGATTCTTCTTTAATACTTCTACCTGGTCTACTATTCCCATTTGGAATGCTTCCATATAAACAGCAAGTTCAGCATATTTACTTGTTGGCAGTGTAGAACCAGACTCAATACCTACATCATGCTGCTCTAGATTATGTTTATCTTTCTTTAAATCAAATACAACTCTTGTTTTATCTGTATAAATTTGAGATAACATTTCTGTAATATCGTTATTAGGTTGAACTAAACGCATTAGCTTTGGAACATCGTAATGTGTTTTAGCATAGTTATACATTATTTTACCTAATCTCTTAATACTAAATTCTATATCTCTTAATTTTGATTTAGGTCTTTCACTACCAAGAGCAATAATTCTTTCTGTTCCCCTTGCAGTGTCAGGAGCTTTGTCTCCCACTCCTTGCATTATTTCTGGAATACCAAAAATAAAATTAATATAAAATTCACACTGCTGTATCAATCTATAAAACTCTCCAGTTAAAGGTTGTGGAGCTGGATAATGAGGCTCTCCTTGAGAAGAATCAACCTCTATTACCGCATTTGGATTAGCCCAATCTTTTTCTAACTGAGATAAATTTTCAACACTTCCTATAGGAACCATAAGTTTTAATCCTGCAGAAGCTTGTGCGTGAGATAGTGCCAGAGACCATAACTTATTTAGCAAACGTTGCATTGGTCTCGCCCTAGATACATCAGAACGAGGATAAGGAGTTTGTGTCCAAACATTTGCTATAGGTACTATTGGGTAAACGTCTGTGTTTAATACTGTCTCATACAGCACTACCTCACCAATAGTTGCAATAACCTTAACTCTGTTCTGATAGACTTGAATTATATCTATCAGGCCATTCTCTATTAATTCTTTATTATTTTCTAAAAATATTTTAAAGTCAGACTCATCAACAATAAATTCTTTTCCATTTTGATTATCCATCAAACGATAGAAAGGAACTTTTACTTTATAAAATCTTTCTAATATTTGAAATCTTTTATAATTCTGTTCTGTATATCCTCTAACAGTATCTGGTGTATAACTGTTAGTAGAATTTTTATTTACATTACTTGGGTATTCATCATCTTTATGATATGCTGATATTTTGTCAATTAATCTATCTACTTCTTCTCCTGTCTCTGGGTCAATACTAGAACCAAGCTCTGGATATAAATTTAATACTTGGTCTTCAGTTAAAATTGTTGACAAGATAATGTTGTCAGCATCATTAAAAAATCTATCTCTTGAAGATGCTGGAACATAAACTCTGAACGGGTCAAGGTATGAGAACTTTATATCTCCCTTTCCAAAGTCAGAATCATAGTCAATGTATGCATATAAAAATCCAAGACCTAATACACAATAATCGTGTATTGCTTGTTTAACATGAGCATCTCCATCAGAATTTTGCCAAATAAAACCCATCACTTCTCTCCACAGATAAGCTAATGAAGTATCAGAGTCTTCTCTAGGGACCACCGTAAAAGCAGGTGGTCTAGAAGTTAACATACTTTTTAGCCTCTCTACTGCAGGAGAAATCCTATCCATAGGCACATCTGCCTGGTTACGTGAAGCTAATTCATTTGATTCGTTTTGGGTAAAGTGATTTCCTAAATAAAAATCTAAATCCTGTCTAGCATCATTCTCCCAAGCCTCTCTATCGTTCTTGTACCTGTCAAATAGCTCTTGGTTTTTTAATGCTCTATTGTCATTTTCCATAAAGTTCCTTAGAAAGAGATATAATTATTCGCTGAAATTTACAAATTTTGCCATTCGGTAGGCAAGAACTTTCAGTCAATAGACCCAGTTATCCAATTATATATCTTATTTTTTTTAATGTTAACGTTCTTTTCAATGTTTTCTGCAAAGTTTTTTGCCTCAATAGCTGTGCTATTAGGGGCTCTTGCAAAATAGTCTGCATAATACAGAGCATCCATTAAGTCATCATTCTTTGGTTTTGGATGTTCAAATAGTTCATCTACTATTTCAGTCATATGTTTTTTAATGTAAAGCTTTTTAGAATTAACAATAGGCCCAAGCGATGTTTCCAGTCTATCTTCTTTTTTAATTCCGTGTGGAGGCTTTACCCCTTTAAATATTCCTGGCATTAGCCTTCTATCTTTAACAGACATACGAGTTGTCATATCTCTAACCATTTCTTGTGCGGCTACTGTTTCAATAGTAACTCTTCTTACTGGTGCATATTTCTTAGCCATGCCCACAATTTTTTCTGCCATATCAAAAGCGGGTATCTTTTCTCTAAAGTAATCTAATATATATCTATTCTTGTTTGCATCTATCCCCATAACTAATATAACTTGATAGTCAGATGATTTAGTAGCTGTAGCAGCAAGGTCAACTCCTATATAAACATTAATAGGAATTGCTTCTTCGTTGTTTGTTAAGTATCCATAATTATTATGCACTTCAAATTTATGATTATAGTATTGAATCCTATCTACCTTAAATGCAGCAGACGAAGAATCACGAGCATCATTCATATATTCTTGTGCAAACTTATTAACTAAGCCCGCTTCAATAAATTCTTTTCTTTTATTTTCTAACTTAGTTAAAGAGAATTGTTCTGGCCATAAAGGTTTGCCATCTTCAATAGCTCTATGAAATGTTACATCCCAAGGATATTTACGATTATCTTTTTCTGCTTCTCTAACTCCATCATAAATATTTTGTAAGAATGAATCATAGTGAACAATAGTCCCAGTTAACCAAATCCAACCTTCATTTCCTGGAGTTTCTTCTAGTGATGGATATACAGTAGATACAATCCACTTCTTTAACTCTGCTCTTCTCTCTGGTGTTTTAGTATTTAACTCTGATTCAAAGTCATCAAGAATGATTCCAGTGTATCTTACTCCTACTTCTGCTCTACCTCTCAACCTTTGAGATGAACCTTTTGCAATAATTCTATCTCCTTTAGGAGTAACAATATCTTTCTCTGTCCATCTTTTCCCTACACTACCACCATCCATATTACCAAAGTAGTAACGAATAATATCATTTTCTTCAAAGTGATGTCTAATATATTTAAGATGGTCAACAGATTGTCCCTGCTCTTCTGATACCCAGGCCACAAAATTTTGCTTATCAGTCTCTGCAAATAAAAACTTATGCATAATAGCTGCTTTAGATAAGATACTCTTACCCATACCACGGGGAACAATATTACAAATACGAGCTCCAGGTTTATGAGTAATTAGTTTTTTAGATAGGTCATAGTGAAATTGAGGGCTTTCACTTTTATGTAGGAAGTCTTGTGGTAGGAATACACGGCCAAAGAATATTAAATCTTTATATGCTTTAGCTAATACTTCATCTCTTTCCGCCATGGTAGACGGGCCAGGGATTATATTAATCTTCTTTTTCTCCGCTTTCAATTAAGTTTACCTTACTCATTTCTAATATTTCGTCTTTACTAAATCCAGTAAATGCTTGTCCAAGTAATAACTGGTCTGTTTTCTTTTCTTTAGGATACATGCTTTGTATCTTCATAAAGTTTTCCAAGGCTCTTAGTTTAACAGCATCAGATGTATCTTCATTCTCTACGATACTCTTTGCTTGTTCTAGTGTCCATCGTTTATCAATACCAATATCACTCAGTAATTCTTCTATTTCTTTTTCCACTTCTTGTTTTATCCTTGTTTGCTTTAAGAGAACTGACGATTTAACTTTTGCTGTTTCTTTATTGTTAGTTTCAAAACATTCTAAGTATGCAGTCATAGGAACTTCCCCATGAGCAATCATCTTAACAAATCGTATCTCTCTCCATGTTAATGGTTTGTCTTCTATATTTTTTCGTGTGCTAAAAGAATTATAATCTTTTTTAGGTTCCCCTTCCATCTTACTGGAACCGAAGCATGGGCCAAGCAATGTAACAAAGTATTCATCAAAAGCTTTGATGCTTGTGTTCTTCATTGTTTTCTTGTTGAGTATTTGTGTAACTTTCTTATCGTCAGTCAATACCCAATCGTTTTTTTCTCCATCTCTCCAGTCTTTAACTAACGTTGCATCAGGAAACATGTCACGAAATTCTTGCTCATTATCAAATACATAACGAGGGATTCCTTTGATAACTCTTTTATGCATTAGCCTTCAACAGTATTACCCCATACGATACATTTCCCATTGACAATCTCAATGACTTCCACTTGGAAATTGCCATTCGGAAACCAGGTAATAATGCTAAATGCATGGTTCCAGTTATGAAGACGGCCTCGCAACCACTTGTTTTTCTCTCTTGACATATCTTTAAGACATCCAATCCCCCAAGCTCCAATCGTTCCTGCATCAAGTTTTGTCAATGTATGTCGCTGAATATCGTGAGTATGTCCGTACATAATGTTGGCTCCATATGTCTCAAGATGTTTCTTGGCGTGATAAGTAGTTGCGTATGTGCCGTGAATAAAATTAATCTTTCCAATCTTTAATGGAAGGTTATATTCGTAATACTTATATCCTCTTTCTTTAATTCTACAGGCTTTTGGAAACCTATACTCTGTCATGTATGGATATTTATCTACAAAGTTATCTAACCATAGTTCATGGTTTCCTTGTAGCATATATCGTTCTTTGACCTTATGCTTGTCTAATACTGCATCAATCCTATCTAGTCCAGCATTGACATCTGCAATATCTTGTTCGCAATAAGGGATTTGATATTCCAAGTCAGGTAACTTCTTTCCTTTATACTTCCAAGCAGAGAAGTGATGCCACTCGCCAACATCTCCAATATTGATATAGATGTCAGGTTTGACAATCCCTACTGCTTGTAAAGCACATGATAGTGCTTTTTCGTCATGTAAAGGAAAGTGTATGTCTGGAAATACGATTCCTCGTTTAAGCTTTTGGTTCTTCGCCATCTTGTGTAAACTGTATCATTTCAACAGAATCAACTAGTGTTGGTTCTTCTAATGATTCAATAGCTTGAAACAATTCAATTATTTGTTCAAGCACATCTGGGTTGGGAGCAAATATCTCTGCACCTTTTAATTCGTCTGCTAGAGTTTTTATTCGTTTTATGCTCTGCCCCAGTCCCATTTATTTTTTATCCTTCTTCGGTGTTTCTTTTTCTTTTGCTTCTTCGGTATTAGCATCTAATCCTTTTAATGCTCCAACCGCACCTCGTAATTGTTCCATTGCTACATTGATTTCATTCACACGATTGACTAATTGTTGTCTTTCCTGTACTAGTTTATCAAATGTATCTTGGTATTCTTTAATATTTTTCTTGACGTTATCCATCGGTTTCTCCTTAAGTTTGATTGAAGTTAAAAACATTTCTATATCCTTTACAATAAATATTTGTGGTTTTTCTCAAAATAAATTCTTTTTGTTCTTTTTGTTCTTTTTTTCTTGGATTGCTTTGGATTATATATTATCTTAAAAGGCCTCTTTTGGTTCTCGCATATTAAGGTATTACCTTATGTAAGGAACCTTATGTAAGGAAACCTTATTAAGGAATCCCTATTAGGGAAACCTTATGTAGGGTACCCTAACCCCCCATTACATATTAGGGACCCTAATATTAGGGAAACCTTAATACGAAAAAATTTTCCCAAAAAATTATAGGATTTTGTCTGTCGTTGTATTATTCGCGATTACCCCCCCGACGCTTTGGGGTTGAAAATTCCCAATTAGGTTAAAAAACCTAAAAGGGAAATTTCGTTCCTATGGTTGATATATGTATTATTTAACTTGTTTTATTATACTCTCTTTCAATCTCTTTCAATGCTTTTAAATTAACTTTGAGAGTAGACATCAGTTCTTGTAGTATTACTTCAATGCTTGCACCACTCTCTATCATTGCTCTGTCGTGTTCTACATCTCTTTCTATTTGGTCTTGATAGTCTCTAAATAGTGTTATCATACAATTAGAATGATTAGGGATTAAAGCCTCCAACCTGTCCATTTCTCTTTGCTCTTCGTCTGTTCTATCAACTATCAAAGCTAATCTATTATATTTTCTTATTCTTTCTATCGTATTCATATTAAAACTCCTTATTATTTTTGATGTAATATGTCATACTACTTATAAGATATTAGGGGATAAAAGTTCCCATGTTTATAAACTTTATATAATACCTCCTAATTAATCCCAACTTATTCACAAGTAGTCAATATAATACATCCTAAAAGGCTCTAAAATAGCCCTAAAATCAATTATAATTGGTTAAGCTATACCAACATATACCCCGAAAACAAAAAACCCCCTAATATTTCAAGGGGGCTTGTTGTCTTGGTTTTTAATATGTATTAGTTTCTTAAATCTATAACCTGTTTACCATTGTAATCATAATTAAGATTTAACCATTTCATATTATCTCTTCTTGTCATATACCAACGTCCATTAATTCCTTTGTTATATTCTTTGTAATATTTCTCTATAAATTCAATAGAATTATCAGAGCCTAAAACTATTTTAGCTGTGCCAATTTTTTTAGCTCTGTTCATTATTGCGATAATCATTGTTTTAGGTAATCTTAATTTATGTAGTTGATTTAATAGATTTTTCATGTTGTCTTTTCCTTTTTTTTAATGAAAATTATTATTTTATTTCTTACCCCTTATAAGAGTTTTTTTATTATAAGTTCCCAATTATTTTAAAAATCTCTAATAATATAGGATTTATAATCATTATATTTCATTTCTTTAATGTTATATTTTCTAAATTCTATTATTTCTGTGTTATCTCTTAAATTGTCTAACGAACTTGATTGATACTCTTGCAATAAATCTTGTTCTGTATCGTATTCAGAATACTCACAGCATAAGGCAATATAGTCAAATTCTATCTGTTCATCTGTGCTCTGCTCATACTCTTGTAAATATTCAAATAGTGCTTTTTTTCCCTCATAAGAGAAGTTGTCTTTATGTTGAGAATATTCATTGGTTAAATTTATAAAGTCGTGCTCTGTTAATGTCATAATCATGTTATTTTTCCTTATTTTAATGAAAATTTGTCTTACTCTTACTACTACTATAACTGAATAATGTTCCCATATTTTTTTTATTACCAATTATAATTTTTCTCATACCAGTTATAATGTGTCTCATAAGTTGAATTTTTATCTATTAGCTTAAAGAGTTCATAAGTGCTTTTTTTAATTATTCTTTTTGTATCTGGTCTGCTTTGTGTCTGTTGTTTACTTGTAGAGATTGAATATTTTTCTTTATTCATATACCAATATTTATTTTTATAAACATATATTGGAAAGTGTTTCCCATAAGAATAAACAACATAACAACCATTTTCTTTTACTGCGAATAAATTATGCCCCTTAAATTCTTTTTTTAATGTTGTGTATTTACTGCTATTAATATTACTTGTTCTAATCATGTTTTTTCTCCATTTTAATTAAAATATTTCTTACTCTTACTACTACTATAACTAAATAAAGTTCCCATATTTATAAAAAAAATCTTTAATTCCTTATATAATAGGCTATTGTAAAGCCTAAATGATACCTTAAAAGGCATATCTTTTTTAATTGGTATAAACCCCTTATAAATAGGAAAGGGGGTCTTATAATCTTATTTTTTTTGTCGTCATAAAATAAAAGTATTTCTTTTTTTATTGGAACTTTTATTATAAATTGGCATATATAGGGTATAACAATAATTAATTAGAGATTATCCTTCAAGTAACATTGATTGAAAGGAAAATAGAATATTTAAGCATAGATGTATATGTTGGAAAGGTATATAATTCTTAGTCCTTATAATCTCTAATTAAAAAATATGTAAAAAAAACATGGGAACTTTTATTATAGATTGGCATATATAGAGTAAGCAATAATAAAAAAAAGGAAAAAAAATGATAACAAAGTTTAAAACAAAAATAGAAAATGTTAATGGATTAAAGGTATTAGAAATAAAATACAAAGAAAATACTCTTGTAAATTGGTCAGAGGCAAATCAATATGTAAGCAAATTTATCAGAAAAGGTTGGGTTGTAGATTGTGACTATAAAGACAATTACACAGATGAAACAATAATAATAATGAGCAAAGTATAAAAAGATTAACAGAAAGTAGGTTGGAAATGAGTAAAAGAAAATATAAAAAAACAATATATCCTTATTGGGTGGAAATTCCTTTGTCTTATGATAACTTTGGTAATGTTGTAGAGTGGACAATA